>OJYJ01000002.1_pt1 | contig 46794 bp, 13 predicted proteins | sample 1600941 | NCBI WGS metagenome assembly OJYJ01 (sample SAMN04436912, study PRJEB24849) | human gut metagenome | biome: human gut; feature: NICU; material: stool | host: Homo sapiens | place: USA: Saint Louis, MO | collected 2012-05-10
AAGGTGATGGTTATGGATAATACCTCTGGAGATTTTCCATGTTATAAGATGGACACGCGTAAGCAGTTTCCGCTAACACCAAGTCAACAGGGGTTTTTATTCCATTCCTTAAAGGATAAGAAAAGGAGTAACTACCATGAGCATTTTACTTGCATTTATTCTCAGCATGTAGATAGCGCCCACTTCAAGTGGGCGCTGGAAACGTTATTTCGAAAGCATGAGTGTTTTCGCACTGATTATAACTGGGAGATTGATGAGCGCCCTTGTCAGGTGGTGAAGACCGATGTGTTGCCGGATATATATGTGTTAGACTGTGAGCAAGAGGAAATACGTTTTCTACTAGCTAATGATGACATTATCATTCCTGTCCCGCAGGATGACGGTATTGATGCTATAATTCCTCAACTGCTACAGGCTGATTTAAAATACCCATTTTCCTTGAAAACGATCCCAGTCCGGGCCTACCTTATTCAGTCAACGAAAGAAAGTGCTTTTATACTATCATACCATCATATTGTGATGGATGGCTGGAGCTTATCCCTTTTCATTAAACAGTTGCTCCAACTCTATGGAGCGGCTGTGGTCAGTGGTGTGAGGGATGATAGCGCCATTATCCCCTCATCTCTGAAACCCCTTGTAGACACACTGTCGGCCCGACGTCACACCTTTCAGCACGACTATTGGGCTGCATATCTTCGGGAGGGAACACCAACTTGTATCGTGCCGCTGTCACAATATCACACAGATACTGAAGCCGAGAACAATTCTTACGTTAATCAAACAAATCATGTGGAGATCAATTTGTCTCCGGATGTGTGTCAGAAAATACAGACGCTATGCAGCGATTATCGTATCACCCCCGCAGTAATCTTCTATGTGGCCTGGGGCATCCTGCTACAACGTTGGTGCTATGCTGACGATGTGTTATTCGGCGCGACAATATCAGGGCGAAATATACCAATTGATGGTATAGAAGAAACACTAGGGCTATTTATTAACACGTTGCCGCTGCGTCTGCGTGATGATGGGGCGACACTGTTGCAACACTTACAACGTATGCACCAAACACTAATAGCTCACTACAGCAATGAACATGATGCCTTAGCCAGCATACAACGGTTGGTACATAAAAAAGGTCATGCTTGTGAGCTTTTTAATACCTTAGTGGTGTTGGAGAATTATCCCGTTGATATGACATTATTGTCATGCGCGTCGCCCGTGGCAATTCGCCATCTCAGTGTACATGAACAAACGCACTATCCGCTGACCTTGACCATCACTCAACAGAAGGGATTCCGTTTCAGTATTGCATATGCCCTTAACTACCTGACCAACAACATGGCGCAAGCGTTGCTGATGCACCTGAGTTATCTGCTTGAACAACTGGTGGACAATCCGCAGCGCCCCATTGCTGCGTTGGTAAACTTGTCCCCATGCCAGCAGGCGCAGGTACTTCAACCCTATCTGGAACGCATGGCATGCCGGGATTGGGATAGTCAATCCAACGTCATCGAACAATTTCATCAAGTTGCTGCGACTTCGCCAGCACAGGTCGCAGTGGTTGATGAATTGTGCGCGTTGACCTATTCGGAGTTGGCAGCACAAGCTGAGCAGCTCGCGGCTTATTTGGTACAGCAGGGTGTTATGGTTGGCGATACTGTAGGCATAATTAGCGAACGCCGGGTAAACACCGTGGTTGCCATCATCGCCATCATGTTGATCGGGGCTGCTTATGTGCCCATCAGCCCCGACTACCCAGTGGGTAGGATGCAGGAAATTATTGATGACAGCGGCTTGGCGCTGTTGCTGGTACATGGCAAACCGCTAGATGCATTAAACGTTGCGCAGAGTGACCTCTGTGCATTTCCCGTCGCGCCCTCGGTGGTATTTCCGGTTATCACACCAGATTCTCGCGCTTATGTGATTTATTCATCGGGGTCGACGGGTAAGCCAAAAGGTATCGCGGTGGCGCACCGCGGTTTATTGCGCCTGATACAAGGCGACAGCCCGCTGAAGGTGGAGAGCGGTGAGACAACGCTGCTGACCTGCCCATTTGAGTTTGATGTTTCGGTGTTTGAGATGTGGTCTACCTTGCTCAACCACGGCAAACTAGTATTACTCAGCAAACAGGCATTACTTGATATCAATCACATTCGCCGCACGATCGCTGATGAACAGGTGGCGCGCGCCTGGTTTACCTCATCCTTGTTTAACTCCTATGTGGCAGAAGGTGCCGATTTCTTCGGTATGTTACAACACATTACGGTGGGCGGCGAAGCAGTATCTGCGTGGCATGTCAACGACGTGATGCAAAAATACCCGCATCTGGTGGTGACAAACGGTTATGGGCCGACGGAAAACACTATTTTTACCACCGCATATCGTTTCAACGGGTTGCAACCCGCCCGAGTCCCGATAGGATACGCGGTACCGGGCACCTCGCTCTACATTACCGATCTCCATGGGCATTTGTTGCCTATCGGTGCCACCGGTGAACTAGTGGCGGGTGGAGTGGGGGTCGCCATCGGCTATCAGAACAACCCGGCGCTAAGTGCGACGGTTTTTGTCCCTGATCCTTTTATTCCCGGCGGTATGATGTACAAAACTGGCGATTATGCCCGGTTGCTGGATGATGGCTGTGTTGACTGTTTTGGGCGTAAAGACGGTCAAATTAAGATCAATGGACAACGAATTGAAACCGGAGAGATCGAGCAGCGCCTGCTGGAGTGCTCCGGCATTATCGAGGCGGTAGTGGTTCCTTACCGCGTACGTGAAACGCTGCATATTGCGGCAGTGGTCTGCGTCAATGATAGCTATGATGAGGTGGAAGTTCGAGGGCAATTGGCTGACAGATTGCCGCCATTCGCTATTCCGGAATCCTTGGTGGTGGTGACGGAGATTGCAAAAAGCCATAGTGGCAAGGCCGACTTGGCGCAGTTGCGGTATCTCCTGCCCGCAACTCAGTGCAACGCCGTGTCCACCACGATATCAGAGGTGCATAGTGACATGGAACATGCGCTGCATGCTATCTGGCAACGCGTACTTGATAGACAAGACATTGATAGCAATGCCTCCTTTTTCGCCCTCGGTGGCACCTCATTGGATACCATCAGGGTTAAAGGGGATATTAAGCGGCAACTTGGCTTGGAGATTGATATTACCGATCTCTTTAAGTACCCAACGCTCACGGCGTTAGCACATTTTCTCGATACTGCCGTATCGCCGGAGGATGCAATTCCAACGCGTGCTGTTGTCTACAGCGACATGCCGGTGGCGATTGTCGGTATGGCGGGACGTTTCCCCGGTGCGGCGAATATTGCAGCGTTGTGGACGCTGGTTGTAGGAGGGGAATCGGGATTAACACTGTTCAGTGATGAAGAGTTGCGCGCGCATGGTGTGACACCTGACACGCTTAAACAAGCGAATTATATAAAAACCAAAGGGATTGTTGATGATCACGAATGGTTTGATGCGGATTTCTTTGGTTATACTCCCAACGAGGCGGAATGTATGGATCCGCAAATTCGCTTATTGCATCAGTGCTGCTGGCAAACTCTGGAACACGCTGGGTGCGATCCTGCCACCTTTACTGGTGCGATTGGCATTTATGCCGGACTGCTGACATCCCCCCACTGGCTTAATGCGGTAATGCAAGACACTACCGACTCTACCGCCCTGTACAAGGCCAGTATCCTGAATATCCATTCCGTCACAGCATTGATTGCCCATGCGCTTAACCTCACCGGCCCTGCCGTGACGCTTGACACCGCCTGCTCCACTTCGGCAGTGGCTATCCACCAGGCCTGCATCGCACTACGTAACCGGGATTGCGATGCGGCATTGGCGGGCGGCGTTTCTATCGAGATGCCTGCGTACCGGGGCTATGAATATCATGAAGGCATGATCAATGCGCGAGATGGTGTCTGTCGTCCTTTCGATAGCCAAGCCTCTGGCACAGTCACCGGTGATGGCTTAGGAATGCTGCTGCTAAAACGTCTGGACGACGCGCTGGCGGATCGGGACTGCATCTATGGTGTGATCAAAGGTTCGGCGGTCAATAATGATGGCAATAACAAAATCGGCTATACCGCGCCGAGTGTGATCGGGCAATCAACGGTAATCCGCACCAGTTTGCGCCGTGCCGGTTTTGATAGCGACAGTATCGGATTGGTGGAAGCGCACGGCACCGGTACGGTGCTGGGTGATCCTATTGAGTTACGTGCGCTTAATGAGGTGTTTGGCCCAACACCTGTTCCGTTTTGTGTGGTTTCAGCGCTGAAAAGTAATATTGGCCACCTCAACTCCGCTGCGGGAGTGGCGGGCGTCATCAAAACAACGCTCGCCCTGCATCATCAAGTGTTGCCACCAACAGCGCACTTTCGCCAACTCAATCCTGCTATAGATCTATCGCGTTCTGCATTGTACGTTAACCAGCAAGTCCAACCGTGGCCGTCGACGCGTCCTCGTCGTGCACTGGTGAGCTCCTTCGGCATCGGCGGCACCAATGCCAGCATCGCACTAGAAGCACATCAACATGAGGACGACCCTTCAGCGACGGGGGTACGCGACAGCTATCTGTTGTTGTTCTCCGCTAAAACACCCGCTGCGTTAGAGTTGCGCGTGGCCTCCACACTGGAATATGTCAAGCATGGAGTAGGGGTGCGCCTGCCGGATGTGGCTTATACATTGCAAACTGGACGCACAGCCTTTGACCATCGGCGGGCTTATTTGGTGAGTCGTGGGTCGAAAATCGATCTCTCCTGTGCCACGATATTGCAAGCGGAAATCTTCAATGGTCAGCGCACGACAGCGGAGATCTGCTTCATGTTTCCTGGTCAAGGTAGCCAATATCACGGCATGGCCAGCGCGCTCTATGCTCATCAACCCATGTTTCGCCAGCACATGGATCGCTGCTTTGCTGCATTCCAACGCTATTCGACGGTCGATCTCAAGGCGTTGTTGTTTGACGATGAGGATACGAGAGATATTGATCAAACTCAGTTCACACAACCGGCGTTGTTCTGTGTCGAATACAGCCTAGCGCGCACCTTGATTGATCTGGGGATTACGCCGGACAGTATGATCGGGCACAGTCTGGGCGAGTATGTTGCGGCCTGTATTGCTGGCGTATTTACTCTTGAGGATGCGCTGCACGTCATTGAGGCGCGCGGACGTTTGATGCAGTCCATGCGTCCCGGTAGCATGATGGCGGTCTACCTTAGTCGCGAACAGTTGACCCCATGGCTAGCTGCAGAACGGGGTATTGAACTGGCAGCTAATAATAGCGCGCATTTTTGCGTAGTCGCGGGCGAGCAGGCGGCCATTTCCCGTTTGAGCACACGCTTAGTCGAGGGCGGGATACAGCACAGGCGCCTGAAAACCTCTCACGCATTCCACTCGGCCATGATGACGCCGATGCTGCACGATTTTGCACAGTTGCTGGGGCAAATCCCGATGCACGCGCCGCACAAGCGCTTTATATCTAATGTAAGCGGTACATGGATTACTGAGGAGCAAGCTACCTCGCCGGATTACTGGGTGCAGCAAGTGCGCAACGCGGTGCTGTTTAGCGAAGGTGCGGCGCAACTGTTGGTACAACCCACGCTGTTTATCGAATGTGGGCCGGGTAATACGCTCTCTACCTTTATTCAAGGACATAACCAATACAGCGATCAGCCGACCCTGTTGACGCTACGCAAAGCCAACGCGGCGATCGATGATGAGCACATGTTGCATCGTACGCTGGCGGCGCTGTGGGTCAGGGGGGAGAATATTGATTGGAGACGCTTTAACCAGACGGCACTCGGCAAGCACATTCCATTGCCGGATTACCCCTTCGAACAGACTTATTACTATCGCTATGGTGCTGCACTTTCCGGTTATCGCCAGTATCCAAATCCTCTGCGCCGTCCGCAAGATGAGTGGCTCCAGCGTGTGCTGTGGCGGATGCACGACACATCCTTGCGGGAGGCGTTCTATGCGCCGGGCGAATTGATCATCATTATTAGTGCTGACGGCGACAAGTTACAGCAGACGCTGATGAGTAGTGGTGTCGACAGCATCACAATGCCGCTGCCGATATCGTCAGAGGACGACGTGTGGGATAATGACCGTATTCTGACGCATTTCCACGACATCTGCGCACTTTTAGCACACAAAACCTACCGACAGTTACATTGCTTGTATGCTCCCGGTGCGGAGGCAGGATCATCGTTGACACAGTCGCTCTCGGGACTTTATCGTGTTGCTCGCTGGTGTATGCACAGCACCACGCCGCTGGCGTCCTTAACAGTATTGACCCATGGTGCGTTTCGCGTACAGGAAGAGGATAATCCCGAACCGACGCTGGCAGCGTTGTCGGGCGCAGTAAACGTGTTTGCCCAAGAGCTGCACCCGACCGAAGTACGATTGATCGATATCGATGCGCAGAGCAGTGATGAGAATCTGAACTTGCTAACCCAGCGTCTGGCCCCGAAACAAGAAACGGTAATGGCGCTCAGGCAGGGGATGCTTTACCTGCGACGCTTTATCCCGACACGGCTGTTGGCGCACTTACCCCCTCAAACAGGGTGTATACCGGGCAACGTACTGTGGATTATCGGCGGTGAAAAGGGGATTGGCCGCATGATCGGCGAAGCGCTTGCTCAGCGTGAGGGAGTCCGTGTGGTACTGAGCAGCCGCACAGGTTATCACCATGAAGCGGTGCAGCAGGACGCATTAGACGTTATCCACTGCGACGTGACGCAGGCGGAGGCGGTTAGAGCTTGTCTGGCAACTCTGCTCGAACGCTATGGACGGTTGGATGGCGTGATTTTTGCTGCCGACGCTACCACCACATTGACACTGCATCAATTGAGCGAATCTGCGCTACGCGACACGCTAACGGTGAAAGAACGGGGTACTGCTAATGTGCTGCATGCGTTAGCGCAACGGAATCTGCTGGATGAGCGTCTGCTACTGCTGTTCTGTAACTCGTTGGCTGCCGTGAATGCGGAGATTGGCCAGACAGGCTATGCTACCGCCAGCGCCTATTTGGATGCACTGGCACAGCAACTGCGTACCCGCTACAAGGTGAATGCGCTCAGTATCGGGTTGGATGCATTGCGTGAGCAGGGCATGTTGTTGGATGCTATAAACGGCAGTGAATACGATGTCTTGCGTGGACTGCGCCCATTGATGACGGGAACGTTGCTACAGGCTTATAAACAACAAGGGGCTGACACCAGCTACTACGCGCGATTATCCCCCGAGTCCGATTGGCTGCTGGATGAGCACCGGATATCCGGTATCGCCACGCTGCCGGGAACCGGCTATCTGGCGCTGGCGTATGAAGCTCTGCGCCATTACTTTGTGCAAGACCAAATCTGCATTGATGAATTGGTCTTTTTGGCACCGTTGACTGTGATGGACAACTGCAGTGTTGACGTTTTTGTTGACATTTCACCTAACGGGCAAGGAGTTAGTGTCGAGGTGAAATCAATGACGGAGCGCTTTAGTGGCACGTTAACAACCCATGCCAGAGGCAGGGCGACGCGTCTGATGGTAGACGATAATGTTGTGTGCGATCTCACGGGGCTGATGCGCGAGATGCACACTATCACTCCTCCAACAAAGGAATTATCGAGCACGCACTTCCACTATGGGCCGCGCTGGCACAGCGTACAACAACTGTATGGCAATACCGCCCAGACTCAGGTTTTCGCAACGCTGGCCCTGCCCACCGTTGCCGCTAATGATACGATCGCACTGCACCCTGCGCTGTTGGACATCGCCAGCAGTGTTGTCGAACAACTGCCTGGTTTTCATACTGATTCGGTACCTTTCCTTTATCAGGATTTACGCCTGTACCGCCCGTTGCCGAACACCTTACATGTGGCGCTGACTGTCAATCGGCACGATGAGGAGGGTGACAGCTACGCTTTCACGCTCTACGACATGGCAGGCGAGATGGTTGCCCGCTGTGCGGCAATGGTGAAGCGCAAGGTACAGCTCCACATACAAGATGTCGATGACGACACGCGACTGCGCGTGCCCAGTGCCGATAACTACCAACTGCGGCTGGCCGCTGAGGGGGAGGGGGCAGGAAAGCTAGCGTTGTGCCCTACGCCGCGCTTAGCGCTGGGGGATTCACAAGTAGAGATTGAGGTACTGGCCACCGGACTGAACTTTAAGGATGTGCTGTTCACCACGGGATTGCTCCGGCAGCAGCCGGGTGAGGCTCCGCTGCAATTGGGACTGGAGTGCGCCGGACGCATTACTCGCGTGGGTAAAAATGTCACTGAATTTGCCCCGGGAGAGGATGTTATGGCGGTGCTAAACGGTGGTTTTGTCCAGTACGCACGGGTAGAAAGCGATTGCGTAGTGAGAAAACCAGCCCATTGTCGCATCTTACAGGCGGCTGCGCTGCCTATCGCATACCTCACCGCCTATTACGCACTGGTGGTGCGCGCTAATTTGCAACCCGGAGAACGAGTATTGATCCACAGTGCGGCGGGGGGCGTTGGCTTGGCTGCGCTACATATTGCCAAACGCTGCGGAGCACAGATTTTCGCCACAGCAGGTAGCGAGCAGAAACGCGATTACTTGCTTTCGCTAGGCGTACATGCCGTAGCTGATTCACACGACGAACAGTTCGCTGCCACTCTGCTGACCGCATCGGACGGACAGGGGATGGATGTGATCCTTAACTCCCTCACAGGCCGTCTGCTTGACGCTAGCCTCGCGCTGCTGGCACCGCTGGGCCGTTTTCTTGAGCTGGGCAGCAAGGACATTGTGGAAGACAAAGCGCTACCGATGCGTTTCTTCGCCCAAGGCGGCACCTTTATTCCGATTAATTTTCACGCGGCGCATGGTGCGTTTAGTCGCTACCTGCAACAGATTGTCGCTTGGATAGATGATAACACGCTACCGCTCCTTCCATGCAAATCCGTACCATTGCCCGAGGTTGCACGCGCCTTCGCCACCCTGACCACGCCGCAGCATATTGGCAAGGTGGTGGTAACGCATCGCACTGCGGCAGGCATGGACCGGCTGAACGCCATGATAGCAGAAAGGCGCCTCGGCGGCTATGCGCTCAGCATGAGCAATGCCGAGGTGATGCGCCAATTGTGGCCGATACTGAACACTCGCAGTCCGTGGGCGCAACTGCTGCTCTCACCTCGGGCGATCGATAGATTAGCGCGGGGCAACCGGGTGGATCGCGGTGTACCGTCTGCCGCTAACGATACGATTACTCAGCAGACAGTGAAAAAGCGGCCCCGTCCGGAAATTGGCGTGCCTTACAGCCCCGCGACACGTGAAGTGGAACGCGTGCTCTGCCAAATCCTGGAAGAGTATCTGGGTCTGGATAGAGTAGGCATTGACGACAACTATGCCGAATTAGGGGCAACCTCACTCGATATGGTGCAACTGAGTGGGCAAATGGCGCGTCACTATCCGCAAGTGAGCGTGGTGTCGCTGTACAACCACGCCACCGTGCGCCAGCTGGCGACGTTTTGCCAGCCCCCGGAGGGCGAGTCAAATGCGCCATCACCACAGCCTGCAGTACAGACGAATACGCGCGCGAATCAGATAGCAAAACGTGCTTTGCAAATTGCGAAAAATACTGCGCGCAGTCACACGTCTTTGCATTAATCCGGGCGCCTCCTCGCCCTGAAGAAAGGTAATGAAGTTTATGGAATACGCAAGCGAAATGAACGGCATGGAAATCGCCATTATTGGTATGGCGGTCCGTTTCCCGCAGTCCCGGACGTTACACGAATTCTGGCATAACATCGTTCAGGGTAAAGAGTGCGTCACCTTCTTTAGCGAGGAGGAGTTGCTGGCCGAAGGCGTCGAACAGAGTACTCTGGACAACCCGGCCTATGTACGGGCCAAGCCCTATATCGAGGGCATATGCGACTTTGATGCTGCATTTTTCGGTTACAGTCACAAAGAGGCGCAGACTCTGGATCCGAAATCCCGCGTATTACATGAAGTTGCCTACCATGCGCTGGAAGATGCAGGCTATGCCCAACGTACCAGCGATCTGATCACCGGGGTATTCGTGGGGGCGTCAGAAGATGTGGATTGGCTACGGCGTTCGCTGTCACAGATTGGCGGCGATGCGCTGAATCGTTTTGAGTCTGGCATCTATGGTCATAAGGATCTGCTCGCACATCTCATTGCCTACAGTCTCAATCTCAACGGTCCGGTGTATAGTCTCTACACCAGTTGTTCGACTTCTCTGAGTGCAACGCATATCGCTTGCCGCAGCTTGTTGTTTGGCGAATGTGATCTGGCGTTGGCGGGTGGAATTACTATCGATTTACCGCAGAAGTCAGGCTACTTCTGTCAACAGGGCATGATCCACTCCACCGATGGCCACTGCCGTCCTTTTGACAGTCAGGCTTCTGGCACCCTGTTTGGCGATGGCGCGGGTGTGGTTGTGCTTCGGCGTTTGGAAGATGCTCTGGCAGCGGGCGATCGCATCTATGCGGTGATCCTGGGTAGCGCGGTCAACAATGACGGTAAACAAAAAATCGGTTTTGTCGCGCCTGGTCATGAGGGACAGAAGGCGGTCATTTGTGCGGCCTGTCATCTGGCAGAAGTAAGCCCAGAAAGCATCGGCTACGTTGAAACCCACGGTACCGGCACCCGTATTGGCGATCCTATCGAGTTCGCTGCGTTGACGGAGGCGTTCGATACTTCACACCGCCAATACTGTGCACTAGGGGCTGTAAAGGCGAATATTGGCCACACCCACGCGGCGGCGGGCGTGGCTGGGTTAATCAAGACGGCGCTGGTACTTCATCACCGGACCATTCCGCCGCTCGCCAACTATCAAATGCCTAACTCGAAGCTGGATCTGGCGCATTCACCGTTTTATATCCCGATACAGCCGCAGGAGTGGCCCGCATCGCGGATGCCGCCCCGCGCTGGCGTCAGTTCTTTTGGCATTGGCGGTACTAATGTGCATATGATTTTGGAAGGGCTGAATCCTGCGGTGCGCGATGACCATGACCAAGTGCGAGCACCGGTGTTTATCCCTCTCTCCGCGCCGTCTTTCGAGCAGTTGGATGAGCTGACGCAACAGCTTACCCCGTTGCTGGCTACCCTTGATGCGTCAACGCTAGCCTACACACAACAAGTGGCGCGCCCCGTGTTTGATTGCCGCCGAGTGATACAAGTGGAAAACGATGGTACGCAAGCGATGCTGGCATCGCTGGATAACCTAATGCCCGACGCTCCTTGGGGCCTACACTGTCCAGATCTACGTACTACGAACGATTGTACTTACGCACAGTGGCTGGCGCATTCGGCACATTATCAACGCGAAGCGACTGCTCTGACGGCATTACTCGACGGCATGAATATTCCACCCGCTTATTGCCACGCTGAAACGTGGGCGGCACAAGCGAACAGCAGCCTGCTAATCAGAGGCTGCCAGACTATCGCCGCGCTAAAAACCTGGATGAACCTGCTACCGACATTAACACTGCTGTCGGGTGCTGGAACAGGCCTTTTGCCTGCCGCTGCAGCCAGTGGCATGATTGCGACGCAAGACGTGTTGCATTTGCTGTGGGAAATGGAGCAAAAGGCGCTTCATCTCTGGCTTCCTGAGCGCCATGAACCTATCCCCGGCTACGTGCTGGCTTGGCAAGGAAATCCCATCACCGATGCACAGCGTAACGACAGAGGGTTTTGGAGTGAAGCGCTGTTGGCAGATACCCGAGAACTGGGGGAGGGCGTTCACAGTATCAACTGGGTTAGGCTGCCGCCGGAAATAAGAGAAGACGTTGATGTATTGCGCTACGTGGCGCAACTGTGGTGTGCAGGTATCAATGTGGATTGGGCCGTGTGGTACGGCACTCCGCTGCCGCAACGCGGGAGCGCATCAGCATATCCCTTCGCACACAACCACTACCCATTGCCTGGACGGGTAATGGGTAGTGTGGAGACCCAACCCGAAGCAGGACCCGAAACGCACCACCCTTATCAGGCACGTCCCGTGTTAAGCGTACCTTTCGTAGCCGCACACTCGCGGGGTATGCAGTATATCACAGGTCTGATGGAACTGTTGCTGGAAATATCGCCGGTCGGGGTGGACGACGACTTTTTTGAATTAGGCGGGCATTCGCTGCTGGTGACGCAATTGACCTCCCGTTTAGAACGCGATTTCAACGTACATATCGATCTTTTGACCCTGATGGAAAACCCCAATCCGCGCAATATCTACGCGCATATCGCGGCGCAACTGGGGGGCGAAGACAACCTCGAAATAGCCTGTCAGTAAAGGAGCTCAATGATGAACGTGGCGGTAATAGGTGCAGGAGTAATGGGAACTGGCGTCGCTCATAACATGGCGCAATACGGCATATCAACTAACGTTGTGGATATTTCTCAATCTCAGTTGGATAAATGCCGACAGATGATCGAAGCGAACTTACGCTTATATAATTTTCACCCGCAGCATAAAAAAAAGACGCATAGCACAGCGGAGATAATGGAAAATATCCGTTTCACAACTGAGTTGGACGACATTGTAGAATGTGATTTGGTGATTGAGAATATTACTGAGGATATAGAGAAAAAAAATGCACTATACACACGGATGAATACGATCTGCGGCGCGTCGACAGTGTTTGGTGTTAATACGTCCGCCATATCTATCACTGCGTTGTCAAAATTAATGCGACATCCGGAGAATGTAGTCGGCGTCCATATTATGAACCCGGTACCGCTGATGCACACCGTCGAATTAATCCGTGGTGTACATACTGCAGAGCGTACACTGAACATATTTCACCACTTATTTGCTCAGTTGAATAAAACCGGCATCGTGGTCAATGATTCTCCGGGCTTTGTCACTAATCGTGCCATGATGATTTTTGTTAACGAAGCCATATTTATGGTGCAGGAGCAGATCGCCCGTTCTGAGGATATCGATACGTTGTTTAAAACCTGCTTCGGGCACAAGATGGGGCCACTACAAACTGCCGATTTGATTGGCTTGGATACGATTTTGCAATCGTTGCAGGGGCTATATGAAAGTTTTAATGATGATAAGTATCGCCCCAGCTTTTTATTAAAGAAAATGGTCGATGCAGGGTATTTGGGCGTGAAATCAGGGCAGGGGTTTTATCGCTATCAACAGACGTACGCCGAGCAGTGATTCTGGGTTAACCAGATAGGGATATGAATATGAAAAAGCAAGATATGAAAGCCGCCATTCGGGAATTTCTTTCACGCTCATTACGTGGGCATACGTTGAACGATGATGACGATATTTTTTCTCTCGGGCTTGTCCATTCGTTATTTACTGTGCAAATCATACTGTTTATAGAAAAAAATTTTCAGGTTGAGCTGGAAGTGAGTGAGTTGAAAACAGAACAGATTGCTACCGTCAATAAAATAGTGGAGCTCATTCAGCGACAAACAGGCCTGTAGTAAACTATGTGCACTGAAAATTATGAGCTGGCTCAGCAAGAGGCAGTCCTGTTTGCCAAACAACATCTCGCCCTGGCTGCACAGAATATTGAACGTCAGCAGTTTATTGTGCCAGACATTATTTCTTGCGTGGCGCAGGCCGGGTACTTAGGTGCGTCAATCCCCCAAAAATATGGCGGACGAGGTTACGATTCTTATCAACTGTGCGCTTTGCATGAAGTGATGGCTGGGGTTCACGGTTCGTTAGAAAATCTCATAACAGTGACTGGCATGGTCAGCACGCTGCTGCAACGCGTGGGCAGCGCAGCGCAAAAAGCCCATTATTTGCCAAAGCTGGCAACGGGGGAATTGATCGGCGCGATTGCCCTCACAGAGCCGAATATCGGCAGTGACTTAGTGAACGTGGAAACAGAATTACAGCAGGATGGCGACGGTTGGCGGCTGAACGGGAAAAAGAAATGGATCACGCTAGGGCAGATTGCTGATTTTTTTATTGTTTTAATCCACTGTGGTAATCAATTAGCGACAGTGCTTATCGATCGCAATACCGACGGCTTTACTATCACTCCTCTCATCGTCTTGTTGGGGTTACGCGGCAATATGTTGGCAGAGCTGCATTTTAATGACTGCCGCCTGAAGGAGGATGCATTGCTCGGTCCGCTCACCCCTGGGGTACCGCTGGCGGTGAATTTTGCGCTCAATGAAGGGCGGTTCACCACCGCTTGTGGCAGCCTAGGATTATGTCGGGCCGCTGTGGATGTGGCAGCGCGCTACATCCGCCAGCGTAAACAGTTCAAGCGGCGGTTATTTTCTCATGGCATTGTTCAGCACTTGTTTGCCACAATGCTGACCCAAACGCGCAGTGCGCAACTAATGTGCTTCAGCGCGGCGGAATACCGCGAAACGCTGCACCCGGCCATGATAAACCAAATCCTGATGGCGAAGTATGTCGCTTCCAAAGCTGCGGTGGACGTGGCCGGGAAGGCGGTGCAACTGCTCGGTGCGAATGGTTGCCATGCCGATTATGCCGTCGAACGTTACTACCGCGACGCCAAAATCATGGAAATCATCGAAGGGACATCGCAAATTCATGAAATCCAAATTGCGATGAATTACATGATGGGGAGTGAAGCATGACGAAGGATGTCGCACTGATGTTCCCTGGCTCCGGTTCGCAATATGTAGGCATGGCACGGTGGCTGTATGAGCGTTATCCGCAGGTGCGTACTCTGTTTGATGAAGCTAGCCAGATCACGGAACGGGACATGGCAGCGCTGTGCCTGTCGGGTACTTTGGTACAACTTGCTGAGCCGACGGCAATGGCGCTGGCTATCTATACCACCAGCGTGGCCCACTTTGTCGCGTGGCAGCAGTTTTTGGCGCAAACCGGTGTCCATGTCAACCTACGTTATATGTTGGGTCATAGTTTGGGCGAATATGCTGCGCTGACCTGTAGTGGTGCGCTGAGCTTTTCCCAAGCACTGGCGCTGGTGGCGATGCGTAGCCGTTTAGCCAGTGAGATCGCCCGCGAAATGGACGCGAGTACCACTATCATCAAGCAAGGGAATCAGGCACTGGTGGCAGCGGCGTGCGAGGTGGCGGAGCGTGAAACCCGACAGCAGGTCGGTATTGCCTGCTTCAATTCGCCGCAACAGATTATGTTATCCGGACAAAACTCGGCCATTATCGCCGCCGAGCAATACCTGCTGGATCATGATCGCCAAGTCGAAGTAGTGCCGCTGATTGGTGGTGTTCCTTACCACAGCCCACTATTGAAACCTTGCGGACAGCAATTGCGCAAGGCGCTGGATCGCTGCGAATGGCGACGTCCGTGCTGCCCAGTGATCTCCAATGTCAACGCTCAACCCTATCCCGATACGGTCACGCCAGTCCAGTGGCTAGAACAACAGCTCTCTCAGCCAGTGCAGTGGCAGCGCTCTCTCACCTACCTGACAGGACACTTGTCACCGATCGCGATAGAGATCGGTCCGCAAAGTGTGCTGAAAAACCTGCTGCTGGAGAATCGCTATCCAGCACCAGTTTACGCATTTGACAATCGTCATGATCGTGCGCAACTAGCATTGGTGCTGGGGGATAACATGGCGGTGAAGACCGATCCGGAAGCCGTGCGCCGCCAACGCATCACGCTGCTCACTAACGCCCTGACAGCCACACGCCATCACCGCGCCGCCGATGTGGCTGCCAGTGCGCAATTGAAAGAATTGCTCAGTCGTTTTTTTGAGCGCATCCAGCAGATTGAGCAGCGCGGCACATCCAGCGAAGAGGACATTGCTTTTTTGCATGAGCTTCTTGAACAGGGATTTCAACTCAAAGGCAGTAGTCAGGCAGAAATCGACGCCTGCCACGCGCGGTTGGCTTCCGACAACGGCGGACAGGCGTAACCCGTCACGCCATTTTACGTACTTATCTCGCTTTGAAGGCCAGAGTTATGGAACAGCAAGGGATTATGAGACAGTTGCCTACCGACGACCAAACGATAGTCGACTATTTGTATCGTATCGCCGGAGAATATGGGGAAAAAGCCGCTGTATTGATGGGGGACGCGGCGCTGAGCTATCACGATCTTAATGCACGCTCTAACCAACTGGCGCATTATCTGCGTGGGCTGGGGATCGGCGAGGATCGTGTGGTAGCTATCCGCCTGCCGCGCGGCATGGCAATGCTGATTGCCATTTTCGCTATTGTAAAAGCTGGTGGTGCCTATTTACCGCTGGCGTACAATGCACCGCGCAGCCGCATTGAAAATATACTGAGCAACAGCGGCGCTGTTTGTCTGATCGGTACTGACGATGGTGATCGCTGGCCGATTCCTCGCGTCGAAATCGACAGCGCGGCGGTCAGTGCCATGCCAACGACGGATCTGCGTTACCGACCACATGCGCGGCAACTGGCGTATATTATTTACACCTCCGGTTCCACCGTTGTCCCTAAAGGGGTGGCGACGGAACATGCAGCGCTGCTAAACCGAATTGTCTGGATGCAGAACGCTTATCCTATCAGTTCTCAGGACGTGCTGTTTCAGAAGACGGTGTACACCTTTGACGTCTCTGTCTGGGAGATGTTCTGGTGGGCGATGTACGGCGCATCTGTAGTGCTGTTACCGTCCGGACTGGAGAGCGATCCGCGAACCTTGGCTCGACTGATTCAGCGTCACCGCGTGTCGGTTGTGCACTTTGTCCCTTCGATGCTGAACCTGTTTGTCGAGTATCTGGAGATGAAACAGGATCCTCGTTTGACCGCCTCATTGCGATTAGTGTTTTCCAGCGGTGAGAAACTCACGGTCCACAGTGTGGCTCGCTTTTATCAATCGGTGGCGCAGGGTGATCTTATAAATCTCTATGGCCCGACCGAAGCAGCAATCGATGTCAGTCATCACCGCTGCCTGCGCGGGTACGACTACGACGATATCCCTATCGGTCAAGCGATTGACGGTTGCCGACTCTATGTGCTGGATGACCATGGTAATCCGGTAGCAGACGGCGAAGAGGGCGAACTGTATCTCGCTGGTATCGGGCTGGCACGTGGCTATCTCAACAACGTGGCGTTAACTGATCGCTGTTTTACTATACATCCAACTTTGCGCCATTTAGGGAAACCGGAGCGGCTGTATAAAACTGGAGATCTGGTGTGGCGCGACGGGGAAAGCCAACAAATTCATTACATTGGCCGTAATGATTTTCAGATTAAAATTAGAGGGTTGCGCGTTGAATTGGGAGAAATCGAAGCCCATGCGATGCGTTTCCCGGGGGTACAGCAGGCAGTCGTGGTGGCGGATCAGGATGATCCCGACAATCAGTTGATTTACGCTTTTGTCGTCAGTAGCGTGCCGCTCAATTTGGCGGCCTTAATGGACGCACTGTCCAAAAACTTGCCTGCCTACATGCTGCCGAACCGTTTGTTGGCAATGTCAGAGTTACCACTCTCCGACAATGGCAAGTGCTGTCGTAAAACGTTGCTCGACTTGGCGCGGGCGTACTCAGCCAGTCGCGTCGATTTACGTGAAACTCCCGCCGTGCGCTACCTACCGTTGTCATCGGCTCAATCGTCGATGTGGTTTATGCAACAATTGGCGCCGCATACTGCACTATACAATAACCCCACCGCCTTGCTGCTTGAAGGAGAACTGGATCGCACGCGGATGGACGGCGCGATTCGTCAATTGATGAGTCGGCATACTCTGTTACGTGCTATGGCGGAAACCCACAATGGACAACCAGTATTGGCGGTGCCTCAGTGCGTATCGTCGCAGGCGTTGCTGACCATAGTGCCACTCCCCTCGGTGAGTGATGATAACGCGCTACAGGCGATGATCAACCAGCGTGCGGCACACCCCATGCCCTTAACGTCAGGCACACCGCTGTGCCGGTTTGAACTGTTGACGATCGATGACGATCGTAGCGTATTGTTGATTCATCTGCACCACATCATCAGTGATGGCTGGTCGAAAGGCGTTTTGTTACGCGAATTGCAGGCCGCATATAACGGTGAATCGCTGACGCCAGAACCGTTGTTGGAGTATGCCGACTACATGGAGTACCAAGAAGAGTGGCGTCAGAGTGACGCCTATCAGGACGCGATGCGTTACTGGCAAAATACCCTGGCGGGGACGTTGCCGATTCTTGATATCCCCACCGATCAACCGCGTCAGAAGGTGGCACGTTACCAGGGCGCGTTTGTTGCCTTCGCATTGTCTGCCAACACATGCGAGCGAGTGTTGGCGGCGGCGCGTGCGCAGCGCGTGTCGTTGTATAACTATCTGCTGACCGCCTTCGTCCTCCTGCTGCATCGTAATGCGCGTCAACAGGAATACATCGTCGGTATGCCGATTGCTGCGCGGCTGACGAAAGAACAGGAGCATATGATCGCGCCGCTGGTCAACGTACTACCGCTGCGCTTACCTCTTGACGAAGCGGCATCGTTTTCCGAGTTAGTACAGACGATCAGAGGTATTCTGTTTGCCGCTTTCAGGCACCAGCGTCTCGAATTTACCGACATAGTGCGCGCAGTGAATGTGGATCGCAGCGCCGGACATTTCCCAATATATCAGTGCATGTTCCAACTCGACAATATGCCTCTGGCGAGCCCGACACTAAACGGTGTCAACGTTACACCATTATTGTTGGATACCAGTGCATCTCAGGTGGATATTTCGCTAAGTATGCAGCATATCGATGGGCGCATCACCGGCACTTTCGAATACGACGCTGGGTTATACAGTGCGGATCGTATTCAGCACCTGGTGGCGCAGTGGAGAGAACTGCTAGATGAGGCCAGCAGCCAACCCACGCAGTTAGTCCGCGATTTGATTCGTTTCACCCCTCGAGAGCACGCTTGGCTGGCGCGGCACAACGCCACTGAAGTTGCTCTGCCGCCCGTAGATAACCTGCTGGCGCTAGTGTTACCGCACTGCCAGCAGCGCCCTACACAGGTGGCTTTGCGCCACGCTGACGACGCCATGACCTATGGCGAATTGCAACAGGCCACGATGCAGATGTGTACTTGGCTGCGTGCGCAAGGCGTAAAACGCGGAGAATCTGTCGCACTGCAACTGCCTTTTTGTTTCGAATTGATTATCGCACAATTGGCGATCCTCTCTTTGGGGGCGAGCTATGTGCCGCTGGATGGTAACGCGCCAGCGGCCCGCAATGCCCTGATCTTGGCGCAGGCACCGCCGTGCATGCTGCTGGTGGCGCAACCGCTGGAATCCCCTCATGGGCTGACGATACCTTGGGTGCTAGTGCCTGACTGGCGTAGCCTGCTGACAGAAATACCGAACCTGCCAGTTAGTGTTGCGCCAGATGCTTTAGATTGCGATGCGGTGGTGATCTTTACCTCCGGTACTACCGGGCAGCCCAAAGGCGTCCGACTCAGCCAACGTAATCTGGTCAACTTAACCGCATCCTTTATATCCAGCTATCAAGTGACGCATCAGGATGTTCTGCTACCCATTACCTCAGTCGCGTCTGCTAGCTTTGTCGGGGAGGTACTGCCGCTGCTCGCCGCTGGCGGTACCTTAGTATTGGCGCAAAAAGCGCAGAGTTTGGATAGTGATGCGCTCATTGCGCTGCTGGCATCTCAGCGGGTGACTATCCTGAGCACCACCCCATCGCTTTCTGCCAGCCTCTCTGTGCTGGCTCAGTCGATGGGATCGCTGCGCTTGTTTCTGTGCGGTGGTGAAGCGTTAGAGTATGAGCAGATAGCGCCGCTTCTGCCGCACATGGCAGTGGTTAACGGTTATGGCCTGACCGAAAGCGGTATCTGCTCGACCTACTTTCCTGTCGCAAAGCGTAGGGAGCAAGAAACGGGAGCATTGCCCATTGGCCGCCCGATTCAGAACACCCAAGCTTATGTGGTGGATGCATATAATCGTTTGGTACCGCCAGGTGCCTGTGGAGAACTCTGTTTCTCTGGTCTGGGCATTTCGCCCGGCTACCTTGATGCACGACAGGATCCCGAGCGCTTTGTCGAGTTGCCGGAATACCCTGGCGTTCGGGTGCTGAAAACTGGCGATCGTGCTCGTTGGGCAACCGACGGGATGTTGTTCTATCTCGGCAGACAAGATCGCCAAGTGCAGATCCGTGGATACCGAGTTGAACTGGGCGACATCGAAAGCCTACTGAAACAGCATCCGGATATTGCTGATGCGTGGGTCGATGTGCGACGCAATGCGGCGGCAACGCCGCTACTAGTGGCCTTCTATTGCAGCGTCAACGGCGTTGCGCTGGATGCTCAGCAATTGCGCGTATGGCTCAGCCTGCGGCTTCCGTTGCATATGCTGCCGTTGCTCTACGTGCCGCTGAGCGCCATGCCGCTAGGTGTAAACGGCAAAATCGATCCCCAGTGCCTGCCGCTGGTCGATCTGCGGCAGTTGGAAGGGCCGGGCGAGTATGTCCCTCCGGCAACCGAACTGGAACAGCGTCTGGCGGAGATCTGGCAGCAGTTGCTTGGCCTGGAGCGTGTCGGCACCACCACAAATTTCTTCGATCTCGGTGGACACTCACTTCTGCTAGTACAGATGCAGCAATACATCGGGCAGCAGTGCGGTCAGCACGTGGCGTTGGTTGACCTGCTGCGCTTCACTACCATCAAACGCTTGGCGGAATTTCTGCTGGCCCCGGACGCAGCGCAAGGGACCACAGGAGATCAGACACAACTGCGTGCGGCGAAGCAGCGTTTGGCCTTTGGTCACACGCGCTGGGCAGCCACAACCGACAGTCATCACTGATTCCACTGAATGAAACGCGTGATAAACCTGAATATAGGGGGAAAGCAACATGGCAGAGAATGATTTTGGTATAGCTATCATTGGGATGGCGGGGCGTTTCCCTCAAGCCGATACGGTACAGGCGTTTTGGGAAAATCTTCTGGCAAGCCGAGAGTGCATTTCCTTTTACAGCGATGAGGAACTGCTGGCGATGGGAATCAGTCCTGAATTTGTTCAGCACCCAGATTACGTCAAGGCCAAAGGGGAGGTAGCTGACATCGATAAATTTGATGCTGCTTTCTTCGGTATCGCACCCCGAGAGGCGGAGCTGATGGATCCTCAGCACCGTGTCCTGTTGGAAACCGCGTGGGCAGCCTTCGAAGATGCGGGCTATGTGGCTGCCGATTATCCGGGGGATGTGGGTATTTTTGCTGGCAAAAGCATGGATTCCTATTTGATGCTGAACTTGATGCCGCACTTTAAACGCGTTTTCTCTTCTGGCAGTTTGCAGGCGGCCATTGGTAACGACAAAGACAGTATCACTACTACCATCGCCTATCACCTCAACCTGCGCGGCCCGGCGATCACGGTGCAGACTTCCTCATCGACATCCTTGGTGGCGGTGTGCGTGGCATGCCAAAGTCTGTTGACTTGGCAGTGTGACATGGCGATTGCTGGCGGAGTAACGCTGGGGCCACCAGCAAAAACCGGCTACTTGTCGCAGGAAGGTGGGATCACCGCCGCCGATGGCCACTGTCGGGCGTTTTCCGATAACAGCAGCGGATTTGTGCCCGGCACCGGCGCGGGGCTGGTGGTGTTAAAGCGTGTTGATGAAGCGCTGCGTGATGGCGATAACATCTATGCGGTCATCAAAGGATTTGCCGTCAACAACGACGGTTCGGAGAAGATCAGTTATACCGCGCCGAGCGTGGATGCCCAAGCGCGCGCCATTGCTCAGGCACAGCGGTTGGCAGGTTTGACACCGCAGGATATCACTTATGTGGAAGCCCACGGTACCGGTACGCGTTTGGGCGATCCGGTTGAGTTTTCTGCGCTAAGCCAAGCCTTTGCGGGCGCGTCACAAAAGCAGTACTGTGCGCTGGGGTCGGTAAAAACCAATATCGGCCATTTGGATACGGCAGCGGGCGTCGCAGGGTTGATAAAAACCGCGCTGGCAGTGCAGCAGGGAATAATTCCCGCAACATTGCACTTTGAACGGCCCAATGCACAGATCGATCTGACCAATAGTCCGTTTTACATCAACACTACCTGTCAACCGTGGCAACCGGAAAGCGGCATCCGTCGCGCGGGCGTCACCTCGCTTGGCATGGGCGGCACCAATGCCCATGTTGTGCTGGAACAAGCGCCAGCCGTTGACTTGCAAGCGCGAGCGCCTGTACCTGCCTACAGTATTTTGCCGTTTTCTGCCAAGACCGACAGTGCCTTATCCTCGGGGCTGGCGCGTTTTGCCGATTTTCTGCAACATGAATCGCTGCCGGATAGGCGGGATCTGGCGTGGACACTCTCACAGGGACGTAAAGCCTTCGCACATCGCGCCGCGCTCGTAACCAGAGATCTACATGCTGCCGGGACGCTGTTGCAGCAGGCCGCGACAGCGCCGTTTGCTCGTGGTGTAGCGCAGACACAGCTCGGGCTGGGGCTGTTGTTTTCCGGGCAGGGTAGCCAATATCAGCGCATGGGCCATCAGCTCTATCAGGTTTGGCCGGCCTACGCCGATGCCTTCGACCGTTGCGCGACGTTACTCGAGCGTGAATACCAACTGGATATCCGCCATGAGTTGTTCAGAGCAGAAGTCTCGTTAGCCCAAGGCGAACGCCTTGCGCAAACCTGCCTCACACAACCGCTGCTGTTCAGCGTCGAGTATGCCTTAGCCCAATTGTGGCTCAGTTGGGGAATCACGCCAACGGTAATGATTGGTCATTCGCTGGGCGAATGGGTGGCAGCGACGTTGGCAGGCGTGTTCTCTTTAGAGGATGCGTTGCGCTTGGTGGCGCGTCGAGCAGAGCTGATGCATCAGGCACCAAGCGGTGCCATGTTGATGGTGGCGCTGCCCGAAGCACAGATTCGCGCACTGATTACCGCCCCGCTGGCGATTGCCGCTGTTAACGCCCCTGACTATTCGGTTATCGCCGGGCCTACGTCGGAGATCCTCGCCGTCAGCCAGCGTCTGACGGAGCAGAACATCATCAACAAACGATTGCATACCTCTCATGCCTTCCACTCTAGCATGATGCAAGATGCGGCGCAGGCGCTACGTCAGGCATTTGAGAATGTACGACTGAACCCGCCGACGCTCACCATCATCTCTACCGTAACCGGCGCGCACGTCAGTGCCGACACTCTCACCACACCGGACTACTGGATTGAACAGATGCTGATGCCTGTGCAGTTCTCCGCTGCACTGCAAGAGGCGCAAGCTACATTTGATGTCGATTTTCTGGAAATCGGGCCAGGTGCCACCCTGACCCAACTGACCAACGGTCATGCATTAGGTGATCGTCTCGCGTTCAGCTCGCTGCCAGCAGGTGCCCGCAGCAGCGATGAGCACAAACATATCTTAGATACCGTGGCAGCGCTTTGGGTGCGAGGGCATAACATCGATTTGTCTGCGTTTGCAGGTGAGCAACCGCGCCGTGTCTCTCTACCGACCTACGCCTTTGACAAAATCCGTTACTGGGTCGACAGTCCAGAAGAACAGAGGAGCGCCGTAACGCCGGTGGCGGACGCGGGAAGTGTCATCCCTAGCGAACCGTCGGTGCGCCGTCAGCCGCGTCCGGCGTTTTCGGTGCCTTACGCGGCTCCAGAGAGCAAAACGCAGCGCGGCTTAGTGGCGATTTGTGAAGCATTGCTGGGAATTGACGGCTTGGGCATTGACGACAACTTCTTCGAAGCTGGCGGACATTCATTGATGCTGGGCATGTTGCTGGCGCAGGTACAGGAACGGTTCGCCGTCACTCTTTCCTTTTTCGACGTGATGGAGGATGCCAGCGTGCGCGCGTTAGCGCAGTTGGTCGAGCAGGAGCAGCAGGATGATGGAGGGTCCGCACTTGCCGTGCTAGTTAACGACATGATTAATGAGTGACGTTGGCAAAAGTATTTAACACAGCGAAAAGGAAAGGACGGTCATGACGATACATCATGCCGCATTGGCGCGAATGTTACCGGCGGAAAAAAAGGAAAAGCTATTACGACAGTTGGCGCAATCAGGCGTGTCGCCCAGCCGCATTCCCATCATCAAAGCGGATCCGGCGCAGGCAATCCCGCTGTCGTTTAATCAGGAGCGGTTGTGGTTTTTGCAAAAATACGACAGTACCGCCACTAACTACAACCTTTATGTGGTGTATCGTTTGCATGGCGTGGTGGATATGCCGATGCTCACGGAGGCATTGCGCCATGTGCAAGCACGCCACGCCATCTTGCGTACCCGTATCATAGTACGTAACGATCGGCCTTGCCAGGTGATAGATGATGCGTCTTCGTTAGTTCTCGATACGGTCACGCTGGCAGCGCAGGCCCCAACTTCAGCGCTAGATGCGGTAATTCAGCAGGTGATAAACACCCGGTTCGATCTGGCACGCGGTCCTCTGTGGGGGGTAACTCAGATTATTCAACCCGATCAAGGTTGTCATTTGGTGTTTTGCGCGCACCATATCATCATCGACGGTATCTCGTTACGGCTATTGTTCGATGAGTTACAGCAGCAGTATGCTCGATTGCATGCTGGTAATGAAACGTCGCTGCCTCCGCCGCCGCTGCAATATGCCGATTATGCCTTCTGGCAGCGCGAATGGTTCCAGGATACCTTGCTGGCGAACGAACTTGCCTACTGGCGTGCGCGTTTGCAAGACGCGCCTCTGCTGTCGACATTTCCATCGCTGCACCCGCGCCCGGCACAACCCTCTACACATGGTTCCCGGTTCAGCATCACCCTGGATGAAACATTAAGCCTCGCGTTGAAACACGTAGCCCGCACGCAGGAAACAACGCCGTTCGTGCTGATGCTGACTGCCTTCCAACTGGTGCTGATGCGTTACGCTCAGCAACAGCGATTGGTGATAGGCATGCCAGTATCGGGGCGCATTCGCCCGGAATTGCAGAGTAGCATTGGTTATTATGCCAGCACTGCGGTTATCTACACCGATTTTAATGGGGTTGAGGTAGGGCGCGAGGCGCTCCAGCGTGTGAAGGCCAGCGTGAAAGAGACGCAGGGGCGCCAGCAACTGCCGTTTGAAAACTTGGTGAATATGCTGGATCTCCCTCGCAGCCTTTCCCATTCACCGTTGTTCCAGATCCTCTATATCTACCATAACCACGTGACCCCACGCGCTTTTACCTTGGCTGGTGCGTATTGGGAGCAGGTGACGTATCACAATCAGACCGTCAAATACGACATGACAGTCGAGGTGTTCCAAAACGACGCCACGTTCGACGTCTCCTTTGAGTACGATTTGGGGTTATACGATGCTGATGTGGTGAAGCAGATTGCCGAGGCGCTGCGTCAGCACTGCTTATCGTTGACATCATCACTGGAGACCCCGATAGGGGCGATCCCTCTGCATGCACCGGAGACCGCAACGCCGCGGCGTGATCCGCTCAACGCCACTAACGTCCCGTGGCTCGGGCCGCAGGATGTGCTGCGTATCATTGAACAGCGCTGTGTGCAGCACCCAAAGCAACTGGCAATACAGCAGCATGACGGCACACTGACCTACGCTGAGCTCTGGGCGCGTGTGCAGTTCATCGCGATGCGTTTTCGAGCGCATGGCATACAACCGGGCGATCGTATTGGCGTGCTGTTGCCACGTCACAGGGATGTGATTGCAACCATGTTGGCGACGTGGTTTGTGGGGGCGTGCTACGTGCCGTTCGATATTCATCAGCCTGCCGCGCGTTTGCAACGCCTTATGCAACGCGCGCGTTTGGTCTGTCTGGTGGTCCGTCAGCCGGGAGAGTGGGGTGAAATTGTACAACTGTCGTTGCCGGAATTGATGCAGGACATGTCGAATGCGATCCGGTATTCTACACCTTGCGCGCTGTTGCCGGATATGCAGGCCTACCTGTTGTTTACCTCCGGCAGTACCGGTGAACCTAAAGGCGTGTGCGTTGTTCACCGCGGGTTGCTGAACTTGTTGTTGGATATGCAGCGTACCTTTGCGGTTGGCTCGCAAGACCGGCTGCTCTCGGTGACGACGCCAACATTTGATATCTCATTCTTGGAGTATCTGTTGCCGCTGATCTCCGGTGCGAGTCTCTATCTGACAGAGGCGGAACGCGCCGCAGACAGCTTCCGTATGATTCCGCTGATTGCCGACTATCGACCAACGCTGATGCAGGCGACGCCCTCGTTCTGGCACGGGCTGTTGATGGCGGGTTGGCGTGGCGACCCGGAACTATGTGTGCTGGCAGGCGGTGAAGCGCTGCCAACGAAAGTGGCGGAAGAACTGTTGCGCTGTTGTGGTTCATTGTGGAACCTCTACGGTCCCACCGAAACAACCATTTGGTCGCTGAAATCGCAGATAACCCAAGCGGAAAACATCACCCTCGGCGCTCCCATTGCCAATACCCGTATATACATTCTGGACAATGAGGGCCATCCAGTGCCGCAAGGCGTTGACGGCGAGCTTTACATCGCCGGGGATGGTGTGGCGCAAGGGTATGATGGGCAGCCTGAGTTGAACGCACAGTTCTTCTTGTCAGAACCAGGGGTCCCCGGTGGCAGGATGTTCCGCACTGGCGATCTGGTCAGGAGTGATGCGCAGGGGCAGTTGTTTTTTGTTGGGCGCAAAGATAGCCAGATCAAACTGCGCGGTTATCGTATTGAGTTAGGCGAAATTGAACGGACGTTGGCACGGCATCCGCATGTGGACGCCGCGGTGGTGGCCTGTATTGAAAGAGCACCGTTACACAAAGCACTGGCAGCATTCATCATCACCAGTGAGCCTCCCTCGCTATTCGAGCAACTGAAAAACGAGCTTCGGCAGCAACTGCCAGACTATATGGTGCCAACGCTGTGGCAGAGGGTGGCCGACTTCCCGAACACTGACAACGGTAAAATCGATCGTAAGCGGTTAGCGGAAAATTTCGTTGCCGATAGCTCCCTTGTGTCGCCGCAGACGCAAGCGCTGAGCGACACGGAACAGATGTTGCTGGCGCTGTGGATGCGCTATTTGCCGATAAAAAACGTCGATCCTGAGTGCGATTTCTTTCGCTTGGGGGGACATTCGCTGTTGGCGGTAACGTTGGTAGCAGAGATCAACCGCACTTTTCACTGCGCCTTGACCCTGAAGGACATTTTCCACTACTCCACACTACGGGCACTGAGTGCGCGTATTGCACAGCAATCTATCACGGACGCTGCCGCGTCTCAGGATGACTGGGTGATAGTGCACGACCCTGAGCATCGTCATCAACCGTTCCCATTGACGGATGTTCAGCGCGCCTACTGGCTTGGACGACAGACGGGTGCTACCTCGATCGCGACCCACATCTACCATGAATTTGACGTAGAACACTTTAATGTTACGCATTTTACCCATGCGGTGAATGCGCTGATCGCTCGCCATGAAATGCTACGTGCGCGGGTACTCCCCGACGGTACTCAGCAGATTCTGGCGCAAGTGCCGGCGTATCAGTTAGAGCAGCGCGATCTGAGTGCTTTGTCCCCTAACGCACGAAACGATGCCTTGATGGCGATCCGCGATCGGCTGTCGCATCATGTGCATCCCGCAGATCGTTGGCCGCTGTTTGATTTCAGTTATTCGGCTTGCACGGCGCAACATGGCCGCTTGCATTTCAGTCTCGATCTGCTGATTGCCGATGCTCTGAGTATGCGCACGCTACAGCAGGAGTTGATGATGCTGTACCGTGAGCCCCATGTGTCACTGCCGTTGCTACCGTTCTCTTTTCGTGACTACGTGCAGGCGCTGTTGGTAGAGCAGGCGAGTGAAGCCTATGCACGCGATCAGGCCTATTGGCAACGGGCGCTGCCGCAGCTGGATGGCCCACCAACGCTGCCCGTACAGGGCGATTTGGCGCAACTGTCTGCGATCAGGTTCGTACGTCGCCGTCATCGGCTGTCAGCCCACAACTGGGGAGTGCTGAGCGCGCTGGCCCAACGCACACGTATCACCAAGACGGCATTGTTGTTGACAGGCTTTAGCCAAGTTCTGGCACGTTGGAGCCTTAGCCCGACGTTTACGCTCAATCTGACGTTGTTCAACCGCACGCAGGGTTAACCCAACGCAGAGGCAGTTATTGGTGATTTTACCGCTGTCAGCTTGCTGAATGTTTGTTACGACAGCCAGCACTCTTATGCCCACAACGCTCAGCGTATTCAGGTGCAACTGTGGGAAGATCTCGAACATCGTCGTTTCAGTGGGATCCGCGCCAGCGAGGCGCTGATCCATAGCGGTCGTTTCCATGCGCCGATGCCGGTGGTATTCACTAGTATGTTGGATATCGACGGGGAGACGACTGCGCAAGACCCTCGGGACACAACCCGTTTTACTCTGTGTCCGGACGCCAATATTACCCAAACACCGCAGGTGTGGCTCGATCACCAGGTGATCGAGTTGGCTGGGGAGTTGCATTTCAACTGGGACGCGGTCGAGCAACTGTTTGATACCACGCTGCTGGATCAGATGTTTGGTGCTTATTGTCATGCGCTGCAGGCGCTGGTTGCCATGCCGCAAAGTTGGTGGGGGGTAAATAGTTCACTGGCGCTGCCCACCGTTAGTGCACCGGTCACGCAGGCCCCTGCACCTACGGCCTTGTTGCACCATGGGTTACTGCGTCAGGCAGCACTGACGCCACAGGAAACTGCGCTGATCAGTCCTATCCGTGAATTGACCTATCGCCAACTGTCGACGGCGGCGGATCATGTGGCCCGCGCCCTGTTAGCGCTGGGCGTGCAGCATGGCGACCGCGTGGCGGTGGTGATGGAAAAAGGCTGGCAGCAGATTGCCGCCGTACACGGCATTTTACGACTGGGTGCGGTCTATCTGCCAGTGGATCCGGTGCTACCGCCACAGCGTCGCCAGCTTTTGCTGACGGTGGGCGAGGTGCGGGTACAAGTAACGCAGCCGGGTCTCACGCAATTGGAGCCGTCGCTGCCCGTGCTGATCATCGACGACGGAATGCTGGACACGCCTGCTGCGCCGTTGCCTGAAGTGGCTGGGGATGTCACGGATCTGGCCTATATCATTTTCACTTCCGGCTCCACCGGTACCCCGAAAGGAGTGATGATCGACCACCGTGCGGCCATGAACACGCTGGAAGACATCAACGAACGCTTTGGCCTCAATGCGCAGGATAGGGTGTTCGGGCTGTCATCATTGAGCTTTGACCTGTCGGTTTACGATGCCTTTGCGCCTTTTATGGTGGGTGCAGCGCTGGTACTGCCGGAAGCAGGACGGGAAAAAGATCCGCGTCATTGGCAGACAGTTATGGTACACGGTCATGTAAGCGTCTGGAATGCAGTGCCCGCACTGATGCAGATGCTGTGCGAATACCACAGCGGCGATCGGATGAGTTATCCGACGTTGCGTCTGGCACTGTTGAGCGGCGACTGGATCCCGCTAACGTTACCGGAGCAGATGCGCGAGCGGCTCAATGAAACGATGGACATCATCAGTCTGGGTGGAGCGACCGAGTGCGCCATCTGGTCGGTCTACTACCCGATAGGTGAGGTGGAATCGACGTGGACCAGTATTCCCTACGGTCGGGGCCTGCGCAACCAGCCAGTATACGTGCTAAATGCGCAACTGGAGGAATGTCCGGTCGGGGTGGAAGGAGAGATTTGCATTGGCGGGATGGGGCTGGCACAAGGCTACCTGAACGACGCAGAGAAAACGGCGGCGAGCTTTGTCTGGCGCGAAGCGAGTGGTGAGCGAATTTACCGCACTGGGGATCGCGGGCGCTACTTTGCTGACGGGCAAGTCGCCTTTTTGGGGCGCAACGATACCCAAGTGAAGGTGAATGGTTACCGTATCGAACTGGGGGAAGTCAAAAGCCACCTTGAACAGCTCGACAGCGTAGGGAGTGCCGCCGTGGTGTGCCACCAGGGACAGCTGTATGCCTTTATCACTGCCGCAGAAAACCTGCATCCTGACGATACTGACGCCCTGTTAGCGCGTGTTCGTGCTCAGTTAGCCGTGCAGTTGCCGTATTACCTGCTGCCCCAACATTTCTTTCTTCTCAAGGTGCTGCCGATGACAGGCAACGGCAAAATTGATCAGGCGGCAATGGTTCAAGAGGTTATCCAACGTATGTCGCAATCTACATCACAGAAGTCGAGGGCCCTCGCGCACGCCTCGCCCTATGAACAGCAGGTGGCCGCTCTCTGGTGCGAGGTACTACAACGAGAACAGATCGGACTGAATGACAACTTTTTTGAAGCGGGGGGCGACTCAATCCAGATCGTGCTGTTGCATCGCCGTATTGAGGAGATTTTTAAGGTTACGGTACCTATTGCTGAGCTATTTCGCTTAACCACCGTGAAAAGAATTGCCGGTTATTTGCAGGCTATGCAGGACAATGCACGGGCGGTGAATCAAACACAGCAGCGTGATGCTTCCCGATCCCGCGCCCAGCAACGACTTGTACGTCGTCACCAGCGTCAGCGTTAAGGAAAAACTAATGACTTACAGTGAAAGCGATATTGCCATTGTTGGCATGAACTGCCGGTACCCCGGCGTGCACAGCGTTGCGGCATTCGAAACGGTGCTTCGCACCGGATGCAACATTTTGGACCCCAAAGTGACCCCGAGCAACGGCCACAATCACATTACGCTGAACAACGTCTATGAGCACATGGCGGAGTTCGATGCCAACTTTTTTGGCTACAGCCGTGCAGAAGCAGAAATCATGGATCCACAGCAGCGCGTATTTCTGACCTGTGCTTGGGAGATGTTTGAACAAAGCGGTTACACCCCGAAGCAGCACGATGCGCGCGTCGGCCTATATGCGGGCGTGAGTACCAGCTTCTATTTGCTTACTCACCTGATGAACAACCCAGACAAGCTTGCACAACTCGGTGGTCTCCAAATCATGGTCGGCAATGACAAAGATCATTTGACGTCCCAACTGGCTTACCGCCTGAATATTACCGGCCCTTGCGTGACGGTTCAGGCCAGTTGTGCCACCTCGCTGGTGGCAGTGCATCTGGCCTGCGAAGGGCTGCTGAGCGGTCAGTGCGATATGGCGCTAGCGGGTGGCGTCACGTTTCGCATGGAGGAGCAGCGCAGCTATGAATCGCACGGTGATGGGCTGCAAGCAGAGGATGGCCTGATTCATACTTTTGATGCGCAGGCGAGCGGTACGGTCTACAGCAGTGGTTTGGGCATGGTGCTGCTCAAACGGGCTACAGACGCGCAGGTGCAAGGGGATAACATCCTTGCCGTCATCAAGGGAAGCGCCATCAACAATGATGGCGGTGCGCGCAGTGGTTATACCGTGCCGGGTGTTGATGGTCAGGAAGCTGTGATGATTGAGGCGCATAGCTTGGCGGAGGTGACGCCGCAGCAAATTCAGTATCTAGAACTGCATGGCAGCGGCACGCCGTTGGGTGACGCTATCGAATTCGCGGCCATCAAACGTGTGTTTGGGACGCCAGCGCCGAATGCGACACCGTGGCGTCTGGGGGCTGTGAAACCTAACGTGGGTCACGTAGAAATGGCATCTGGCATCACCAGTCTCATAAAAACGGTGCTGAGTCTTACTAACCGGGTGTTTTACCCTACGCTGAATTTTCAACGGGCTAATCCGCAACTGGGGTTGGAGGACAGCCCGTTTGAAGTGGTGTCCCGTTTAACGCCTTGGCCGGAGGGCACCACGCCACGCACCGCTGGTGTGAGTGCGTTCGGATTGGGCGGCACCAACGCACATCTGGTGGTACAAGCGCCGTTATCGACGCCGCAGGCGAGGGCGCAGCAGATGGGGCCTTGTGTCGTTGTACTCTCGGCAAAAAACCACAATGCCCTGGAACAGATGCAAAACGCCCTGCTGGCGAAACTGGCCGCACATCCAGAGATACGCTTACATGACGTGGCTTACACCCTGCGTCACGGGCGTTTCTCCGCCCCGGTACGTAAGTGTGTCATCGCAGAGAATTGCACCCAGCTAGCCCGACAACTCCGCGACGCACCGATGGTGGAGGCAACCACGGGTTGCACGATCTACTGGAGATTGGGGCACCGTTTCGTTGTTGCACTCGAGACGCTTAGTGACTGGCTGGCGTGCTCTGAGGTGTTGTCACAGGCGGTGGGACAACTGCTCGAGCATTTTCCGCTCGAACCAGCCTGTCTGCAAGATCTCTCCCCTGCGCAACGGACGTTTATCAGCCAGTATGCGCTGATCGCGTTGATTGACGAACGGGAAACGTTGAATGTGGTGCTATGCGGCGACGGTGATGGTGGCTATGCTGCCGCCGTACTACGAGGAGACTGCACACTAGAGCAAGCATGGCACAGGTTGAATGCGGGCCAACCGTTTGATGATGTGCCGACGAATCCCCTCTTGCAGCCCGATGTCTGCTCTTTGATGCTGGACGACGCGGCGAGTGATGCCAATCGCACCGCGCTAGAGGCGTTAGGGCAGTTATGGTTGGCTGGCGTCAGCCTAGATTGGCGCTGGGTGGATGCGGCGGAGCGTATGTTGGGCAGTCAACGCATCGCCCTGCCGGGGACCGTTTTTACACCGCAGCGCTATTGGGTCGAGGCCGTACGGCCTGCCACGTTCTCCCACGAATCGTCGAATAATCTCTTATCCCGCGCAACAAAATCCGATATTATTGCAGTGGTGACGGAGATATGGGAACGCACGCTTGGTGTCAGCATTGATGATCACCACGCCAGCTTCTTCGAACTGGGTGGGCATTCGCTGTTAGCGTCAACCATTTTATATGATATTCAGCAACGTTACGGCATCACCTGTACGCTAAGCGCATTCTTTGCCGATCCCACCATCGAGGGATTAAGTTGCTATCTGCTCGAACAAGGCGGCAGTGAGACAGCGGTTTCAGCATTGCCTGATACGGTCTTTGCCCCTGACCAGCAGCACCTACCTTTTCCGCTGACTGACGTGCAACAGGCCTATTGGGTTGGGCGGCGAAAATCCTTGGGATTGGGCAATATTTCCACCCATATCTATGTGGAATATGAACTACAGGGGCTAGATGAAACAGCGTTCAACCGCGCGCTCAATGCGGTGATTGCGCGGCACAGCATGTTGCGTGCAATTGTCAACGATGACGGTATGCAGCAGATATTGCCAAACGTGCCGGAATACCACGTTGCCTTCTATACCACCCAGTGCGAGGATGCGTTTCAACAGCGTTGCCGTGAGCTGCGTGACACCCTCTCACATCAGATGATTGATTGTAGTCGCTGGCCTCTGTTTCAGATGGAGGGCGTGGTTGATCCGCAGCAAAAAGCCCGGCTACATGTATCTATCGACCTGCTGATAGCCGATGCATGGAGTCTGGAGTTGTTCATTCGGGAACTAGCTTATCACTACCGCCATCCGCAGGCGGCATTGCCTACATTGACGTACAGTTTCCGCGACTATGTGCTGACCTTAAAATCCTACGAGAAAACGCCGCAGTTTGAACGGGCACGTGACTACTGGCGCGCCCGCATCGAAACTCTGCCGCCGGGGCCACGATTGCCGCTGCGTACCGACCCCACGAAGCTGGAAAACCCCACATTCGTGCGCCGTAGCTATTGTCTATCTCGTGCTATCTGGCAGCGCTTGAAAACGCAGGCGGGTCAGATGAGTATCACGCCTACTACACTGCTGCTCACGGGGTTTGCTCAGGTGTTGGCGCGCTTTAGTTCCTCGCCGCACTTTAGCCTTAACCTGACGCTGTTTAATCGTCTGCCGTTGCACGCAGATATCAATCACTTAATTGGCGATTTTACTGCACTGACGTTGCTGGAGATTGATATGTCGCAGGGAGAAACCTTGCAGGCGCGGGCAAACGTGATCCACTCTCAACTGTGGCGCGATTTGGATAACCGCTTGTATGGCGGTATCCAGGTCTCTCGACTGCTGGTACAAACTCACCGCGATCCGGCGAAATCGGTGATTCCTATCGTGTTCACCAGCTTGCTCAATCAATATGAGGCGAGCTGGGAAACGGATGATACGCTGTTCAACCAACCGCAGGATGATCTGTACAGTATTTCACAGACACCGCAGGTGTGGCTCGATCATCAGGTAATGGAGCGTAACGGGGAATTGCACTTTAATTGGGACGTGGTGGAACAATTGTTTGAACCGGCGCTAATGGATCAGATGTTCCAGTGTTATTGCCAACTCCTGCACGCCCTAGCCCAGCGACCACAGCTCTGGCATGAGACTCAAGATGTGCTGGCGCTGCCCACCGTTAGTGCACCGGTCACGCAGGCTCCTGCACCTACGGCCTTGTTGCACCATGGGTTACTGCGTCAGGCAGCACTGACGCCACAGGAAACTGCGCTGATCAGTCCTATCCGTGAATTGACCTATCGCCAACTGTCGACGGCGGCGGATCATGTGGCCCGCGCCCTGTTAGCGCTGGGCGTGCAGCATGGCGACCGCGTGGCGGTGGTGATGGAAAAAGGCTGGCAGCAGATTGCCGCCGTACACGGCATTTTACGACTGGGTGCGGTCTATCTGCCAGTGGATCCGGTGCTACCGCCACAGCGTCGCCAGCTTTTGCTGACGGTGGGCGAGGTGCGGGTACAAGTAACGCAGCCGGGTCTCACGCAATTGGAGCCGTCGCTGCCCGTGCTGATCATCGACGACGGAATGCTGGACACGCCTGCTGCGCCGTTGCCTGAAGTGGCTGGGGATGTCACGGATCTGGCCTATATCATTTTCACTTCCGGCTCCACCGGTACCCCGAAAGGAGTGATGATCGACCACCGTGCGGCCATGAACACGCTGGAAGACATCAACGAACGCTTTGGCCTCAATGCGCAGGATAGGGTGTTCGGGCTGTCATCATTGAGCTTTGACCTGTCGGTTTACGATGCCTTTGCGCCTTTTATGGTGGGTGCAGCGCTGGTACTGCCGGAAGCAGGACGGGAAAAAGATCCGCGTCATTGGCAGACAGTTATGGTACACGGTCATGTAAGCGTCTGGAATGCAGTGCCCGCACTGATGCAGATGCTGTGCGAATACCACAGCGGCGATCGGATGAGTTATCCGACGTTGCGTCTGGCACTGTTGAGCGGCGACTGGATCCCGCTAACGTTACCGGAGCAGATGCGCGAGCGGCTCAATGAAACGATGGACATCATCAGTCTGGGTGGAGCGACCGAGTGCGCCATCTGGTCGGTCTACTACCCGATAGGTGAGGTGGAATCGACGTGGACCAGTATTCCCTACGGTCGGGGCCTGCGCAACCAGCCAGTATACGTGCTAAATGCGCAACTGGAGGAATGTCCGGTCGGGGTGGAAGGAGAGATTTGCATTGGCGGGATGGGGCTGGCACAAGGCTACCTGAACGACGCAGAGAAAACGGCGGCGAGCTTTGTCTGGCGCGAAGCGAGTGGTGAGCGAATTTACCGCACTGGGGATCGCGGGCGCTACTTTGCTGACGGGCAAGTCGCCTTTTTGGGGCGCAACGATACCCAAGTGAAGGTGAATGGTTACCGTATCGAACTGGGGGAAATCGAGCGCTGCATTGCGCGACATCCCGATGTGGAGCAGTCAGTGGTGGTGGCAGTGGGTAATTCTCAACATCGTCGGCTGGTCGCTTTTGCCAAACTGCACGATCGCCACCAGGCGCAGGCATTGCAAGCTAAGGAAGCGGAGGCGGCGGCACTGGCGCAGGGTATTATTGTGAATCCGGCACAGCGTCTAGCGTTCAAACTCAAGGAGCCACATATTCGCGCGCTGGATGGTCTGGGCATTGCACTGACGGCACCGGCGGATAGCACACGTTACATCAAACGCCGCAGCTATCGTCATTTCAGCGCGCAAAAACCCACGCTGGCACAGTTGGGGCAATTGCTGTCGGGCTTGGGGCAGATGCGTCTACCCGGTCTACCTTTTGCCAAGTATGCCTATGCGTCCGCCGGGGGGCTATACCCGGTGCAAACCTACGTGTACCTGCATCCAGACAAGATCGAAGAGGGAGTATCCGGTATTTACTACTTCGACCCGCGACAGAGCTGTCTTATGCCGGTAGCACCAGAAGTCGAGCTGAACAGTGGTTTTCATGCCGGACCTAATCAGTCTATTGCCGATCGGGCGGCATTCACGCTGTTTATGGTGGCTGATATGGCGGTGATCTCGCCATTCTATGGGCAAGAGGCAGCTTGGCACTTCTCGGTGATGGAAGCAGGTACTCTCTGCCATTTACTGGATGAAGATGCGCCGCGCTACGGATTGGGGCTGTGCCAACTTGGGATGGCAGACTTTTCCGCTGTGGCATCGCATTTTCAATTGTCGCCACATCATCGCTATGTCCATTGCACCGTGGGGGGCGTGATAGGGCAAGAGGCGGCAAGTGCTGCAGCATTGCTGCGCGATTTCTCCACCTATGAGAAACCGAAGGAAACCGCTGCGCCGCTGGACATGCAGAGCTACAAAGATGCCATGCTGCGCGGCCTGCGTCAGCAACTGCCTGACTATATGGTGCCGAGTGATCTGATGTTAGCGACCGATTTTCCGTTAACCGCTAACGGCAAGCTAGATCGGCAAAAATTACAGCTGCAGGGCGAACAAATTGCCCACCAGCGTGACGGCGTGGGTCCAATCCAGGTGGACAGTGCGTTACAACAGCGGCTGGTGGCGCTCTGGCAGGAGGTACTCGGCGTGAGCCACGTGTCGGCCGAAGACGATTTCTTCTCGCTGGGGGGCAGTTCTATAGAATTGGTGCGTATTCAGCAGGCACTTGAGGCGATTATCGGGCAGGAGATTCCCATTGTCGATCTGTTCCGTCTGCCAACCATCGCGGATGTGGCGCGTTACCTTGATGAGCAACTGCACAATCTACCCGCCGCCCACGATATCGTATTAGCGCAGGCTGAGGTTTCGCAGGTCAGCGCTGCGCGCGAGAATCTGGCGTTGCGGCGTAAACGTGCCCAACAGGGAGAAAAGGGCGATGAGTGAGCAGAGCTATCGTAGCGCAGGGACACTGTTGGCACAGTTGGCGTCCGGAGAAACCACCTCAGTGGCGTTGGTGAATCACTATTTTTCACGTATGGCGCAGTTTAACAAGCCGTTGAATGCGGTGGTGCAGCAGCACTATGCGTTGGCGTTGGAGGCCGCCGCGCGCGCCGATCGTGAGCGACTGGAGGGGCGCGCAAGGGGCGTGTTGCACGGATTACCTTGTACTGTTAAGGAGTCGTTTGACGTGCAAGGGTGGTTAACCACGTCCGGTGCCCATTATCTGAAAGATAACCGGGCGACGCAGGATGCTCCTTCCATCGCACGCTTACGCGCTGCCGGGGCGATCCTGATGGGAAAAACCAATGTGCCGATGATGACTGCCGATTGGCAAACCTATAACGATCTGTATGGCACCACCCATAACCTGTGGGATAGGCAACGTTCACCCGGCGGATCGTCCGGAGGAGCGGCGGTGGCGGTGGCGGCGGATTTCACCCCCGTGGAATTTGGCAGCGATTTGTTTGGCTCAGTGCGCATTCCCGCACACTACACAGGTGTCTATGCCCATCGTTGTAGCTTGGGGTTGATGTCGGTCAGAGGACATGTGCCCGGTGGTGGTCCGCAAGCGACTGATGAGCCGGATCTCTCGACGGCGGGCCCCATGGCGCGCAGCGCGGCGGATCTGCGTCTGATGATGCGCGCATTGAGCACATTCTGGGTGGAACCGCCGCGTATTCCCGATTTTAGCCGTTATCAGGCCAAAGCAAACTACCGCGTGTGCACGTGGTTTAGTGCGCCCCACCATGAGATAGATCAACAGATCGCACAGCGTTTTCAATCGTTTATCGACAAGTTACGCGCACAGCCTGGCGTGGAGGTTGATGATGCTATGCCCGCCGATATCGATCCCGACGCACTGTTTGATATAGCAGTCAAACTCAGTGGTCGGCTGGTAAGTACGGCGCTCAATGGACGCCAGCGTCTTACAGCCGGGCTGGCTGCGCTGGGCTTCAGGCTTGTGGGCAAGCTGGCGGATGTGCCTGAGGGGATAACGAGCTATTACCAGGGCATGCTGAAAGACAGTGGCGAACAGCGGAATACAGACAAACTCCGCCACGAATACAGCCGGGTGATAGAAACCCTTTTCGCGCGTTATGACGTGTTGTTGACACCTGTCAGCCCGGTGCTGGCGTTTGCGCACATGCAGCAGCCGGTGCGTAAGCGCAAGCTTATCGTCAATGGCGAACCGCAAGATTACAACGAACATTTGTTCTGGAACATGTTAGCAACGGTTTTTGGTTTGCCTGCCACCGTTTACCCATTGGCGAAAACGATGGATGAGCTTCCGTGCGGCATACAGATCATTTCCGGGCATTTTCACGATGATGTGACGATTAACTTTGCTGAGTTCTGCGAAAGCATCAGTGGCGGATTCACGGTACCGGAAGGGTACTAGAGGCGGATATCGGTGACAGCGCCAATAAAGGTGCGGCGCATTTAATGAATAAGGAGCAGGTATGACGGTGAATAAGCTTGAGCCAGACAACGGCACGCCGAACGATGAGCTGTTCACGGTGGCGGGTATGTTTGACGGCTCGCTGTATAAATTACTCCTGCGCATGGCGTTGCCGATGTTTGTCGGTATGTTAACGCAGGTGACCTATGCCATCGCCGATATTTTTTGGCTGAGCCACATTGATGTCACCAACAGCGGCATCATTGCCGGTGTGGGGCTGGTTTTCCCCGTTGGAATGGGGTTATTTGCCATCGCCAACGGCATTCAAATCGGTATGGGATCTTTGCTGTCCCGCGCCATCGGCATGCAGCGGTTGGATCGTGCACAGCGGATTTTGTCGGTCGGTATCATCATCGCGCTATTCTTTGCGATCGTGATCACCGTACTTGGCTATGTTTATGCCCAGCCGCTATTGCGCTCACTGGGGGCCACGAAGAGCATCATCGGCTACGCAACGGAGTTCTATTATTATTCGCTGCTGACCGTGTTCAGCATCATGTTGATTGGCGTCATGATGGGGCTGTTTCAAGGCGCGGGTAAGATCATGGTCATCATGAAGGCCTCATTGTTGGGGGCGTTGGTAAATATTATGCTCGATCCAATCATGATCTTTGTATTCGATTTTGGTGTGAAAGGGGTGGCATTGGCGTCGTTTCTGGCGCAACTGAGTATGGTCGCCTATTTCATCTACACATTGATGGGATTACATATCGGGTTGAGTATACGCATCGCGTTACGCCCATTCTCCTGGAAAATCTACCGAGAGTTTCTCTCCGTCGGCATGGCGCAGATGCTGATGCAACTGATCATTGCGGTCGGCATAGTGATTTATAATTTTTTTATCGTCAGGCTGGACGTAAACGCGATGGCAGCGTTTACGCTCACTGGTCGCATCGACTATTTCATCATCACGCCGATGCTGGCTATCGCGACCGCGTTGCTGACTGTGGTGGGGCAAAACTGGGGACACGGAAATGTCACCCGCACGCTGAATGCCTATTGGGCCGCCGTCGCGCTGGCCTTCTCTATTGTGCTGGTGTTAGCCGTTATGCATATTGTACTGGCACCCTGGATGTATCCCCTGTTTACTCGTGTTGTTGCCGTGAGTGACTATGCGGTACTGCAAACCCGTATCATGGCACTGGCACTACCCTTTGTCGCTATCAGCCTGTTAGCAAGTGAATATTATCAGGCCATTGGTAAGCCTTGGTATTCGGTGTTGTTGACGCTGATGCGTCACGTGTTTATATCTGTCCCTGTCGTATACCTGCTGGCGATTGTGTTAGAGATGCGTATTACCGGCGTCTATTTTGGGGCGATGAGCGGCACTTTTGTGGCTGCGTTGTTGGCGTGGCGTCTGCTGCGTCTTTCACCTCGTCTGCTGCGATGGAATCAGGAGGCGGTGCGCTCCCAACACTTGGATATGGAGGTGGCACCATGATGTCGGGCAATCCGTTGTCGTGGCCACAGGAACAGTGCCACATCATTGATCAACTGTATCCTTACAGTGCCGTAAACATCATTGGTGGTGTGGTCACCATTGAGGGAATTGTCGATCTGCCCCGACTACACGCGGCCATCCAGTCCGCCATTCGGCAATTTGATGCGTTGCGTATGTGGTTTGTGATGGGAGAGGAGAGTGAAGTGGTCAGCCAAGTGCAGCCTTATCACTGGCGCGATATCCGCCATTTGACTTTTTCCCCAGATTATGACAAGGAGAACCTACGCCCAGCGGCGATCGAAACATTTGTTGATGAGTGGTTCCGGCAGCCCTTTACCCTGCTGGCGCACGATTTGTTCGAGTTTGTCACCTTTACGTGCGGTGAACAATACAGCGGTTATTTATTTAAAGCCCATCACGGCATTGCTGATGGTTGGTCAATGGCGTTGTTGTCAAACCATGTCAAGCGAGCATACGAACAGCAGGACGTACCAGATGATGCGTCACCAGCCTATAGCGCATTTCTGGCGCAGCAGCAATCTTATCAGGCGTCAACGCGCTTTGCCGTTGATCGTGGCTGGTGGCGTGACTATATCGACGAATACCGCGACTGCTTTCCAGACAGTTCCCCCATCGTTACTACTGAGGGCATCAGTTGATCCACTTGGCTTGAGCCAGCCATGATTAACCGTCTCTACAGGTTGTGTAATCGTTATGGCTGTACGCTTAATACGCTGTTTATTGCACTCTTCGCTCTCTATCGCGCCAGAGTATGGGGGGAGGAAAAAGGCGTAATAGGCGTGCCGTTAGCCAATCGGCATACTCGCGAGGCGCGGCGTTGCTTTGGCATGTTTACTAATCAATTGCCGCTGGCCTATCGACTGGTGCGCACGGAACGATTCTGTGAACGGGTGGCCTTTTTCCAGCGCGAACTGAAACGCGGTTTTAAACACAGCAAATATCCCATTACCTTATTCAACCAGGATTTGGCGGAACAGGGGGGAGGGAAGTTGCGGGCGTTCGATTATTGCGTTAATTATTATAACTTTACCTATGAACGCCACATTGCAGGTGCCGCGCAACGCGTGGAGAGTTACTACAGCGGCGAGCAGTCCTATAAGCTACAGATTGTTTTGCAAACTGTTAATAATCATAAAGAAAGCCTTAGGTTGAGTCTGGAGGCGCTGCGTAGCGCTTTCACTCCGCACCAACTGACAGCGATGAAAAATGGGCTGTTGGATTTAGTCACTGCATTGGATCGGCAACCTGACGCTCGTCTAGGCGATCTCGAAGTCTATCCTGCGCCGCACGTCGCATTGGCATGTGGCTCACTCAAACCCTCATTTACTTCCCGATTTGCAGCGCAAGTTGTGGAGCATGGTGATCGCACAGCACTAATTGATAATGAACAGTCTTTGACTTATCGGCAGTTGGATGACGCTGTTGAGCGGGTTGCGCGTTATCTGCGCCAACAGGGGATCGGACGCGGTCAAGTGGTTGGGATTATCGCTGAGCATAGCGCTCAAACGGTGATGGTTATTTATGGTATTTTGCGCTGCGGCGCGGCATTTCTGCCGCTAAATCCCGCGTTGCCAACGACCCGCCTTTACGCCATGTGTCGTAAAGCGCAGGTAGCGCATATCCTTTACGATCCGGCGATGCATGAATTGACGCAGGCGCTGGCGTTTCCCGCGTCCAGCTTGCTCCAGGCCTTAGCCACTTCGGCGCTTGCTAGAGAACCTTGGCCAGCTATTGAACCGCAGGATCTGGCATATGTGCTGTTTACCTCCGGATCGACCGGCGAGCCTAAGGGCGTGCAAGTCTCTCATGGCAATCTGGCTAACTATCTCCATTTCGCCGCCGAACGTTACTTTACAGCGCAGGACCGGGCTGCGCTCTACTCTTCGCTGTCCTTCGATTTGACCATCACTACGCTGTTCGCCCCCTTATGTGTGGGCGCTAGCATCAGCGTTTGTCGGCACGCCGAGAGCGAAACATTGCTGCGCATGGCCGTGGTTGATCAGCCCAACACAGTGATCAAACTGACGCCTGCACACCTGCGGTTGTTGTGTGCGGCTGGCATAAGCAGTGAGCAGATTCGTACCTTGGTGGTTGGCGGGGAGGATTTCAAGCGGGATCTGGCGCGTAAGGCGGCTGCTCTCTTTCCTCAGGCCGTGATCTATAACGAATATGGGCCGACAGAGGCCACCGTTGGTTGCATGATCTATCGCTACACCGGGCAAGAAACGCTGCCTTCATTGCCCATCGGTATGGCGATCGACGGTTGCCAGGTAGCAATTTGCTCCCCTTGGGGCTGTCCGGTACCGGAAGGCGAAACTGGTGAATTGGTGATTTATGGCGCGTCAGTGACGCAGGGCTATATCGATGCGCCGCAACAAACGGCCGCCGCCTACCTTAAAGATACCAATGGGGTGATGATTGGCTATCGCAGCGGTGATATTGGCTACGCCATCGCTCCTAATACGCTGGTTTATCAGGGACGTAAAGACGATCAGGTCAAAATTAATGGCTATCGTATTGAGCTGTGCGAAATCGAACAAGCGTTGTTGAGCGCACCTCAGGTAGAAAGTGCGGCGGTGGCGGTGATTGATGATGTGCAGGGGCAGCACAGCGGGTTGCTAGCCTGCGTGACACCGTCATCTGTTGATGTAGCTACCGTAATGCAACATCTGCGTCAGCAATTACCCACCTACATGCAACCCAAGCAGTGCTGTGCTATCGCCCAACTGCCGCTGTCGCACAATGGCAAGGTGGACGTGCGTCAGATGGTCGCAACGGTCCGAAACACCGCGCCTGCATCGGGTAGCGAGCGGCTGGGAGATGCGGCGATAAGGCATTCAGTTCGGGTATGTGTGGAAGGGGCGCTGGAGCAAACTGAGTTTGATGATAACGAAAATCTTTATGTCTTGGGGTTGGACTCCATCAAGAGTATCCAGATTGCAGCGCAGCTCAGGCACCACGGCTGGACGATGTCAGCGGTGCAGGTGATGGAGTGTGGAACAGTGAACGCCATCTGTGAGTTTCTCGCTAGTCATACAACGGTGTCACAGCTCGCGCAGTATGCTCATAACACCCGTATCGATCTACCCGCATTGCGTTGGTTTACGCAGTTGGCGTTGCCAGTGCCCAATGTTTATAACCATGTCATTGTGCTGAAAGTGTTGCCGGGCTGCCCGCTCGAGCAGTTACACAACAGGCTGCATACATTAATCCAGCAGCAGCCAGCTTTGCACAGTGCGCTGGACGCTGAGGGGCGGTTGCTAGTATGCGACCCTAATGTGTGTTATCCCAACGAGGTGCTCACGGAATATTCGACGGCGCAGTGGACGTTGGCAGAGGTGATCGCTCAGTGCAATAGCATGCTTGACGTGACAAATGGTCGAGTCTTTACGGCAGCTCTGTTACACGCCCCGCAGCCTGCGTCTAGCACGCTGGTACTCTGTGCCCATCACTTGTGCGTCGATATGCACTCTTGGTATTTAATCCTCAGCACGCTGGACGCCGTCAGCACTGTCAATGGCACCAGCAACAGCGGACTGCATCGCTGGAATGACTATCTGGCGAGCAAAACGGTAGATTCCGCCACACACGAAAGCTGGCGCACAGTATGTCAAACGCTACCGCTGCATTTCCCACCCGTGTCATTGCCAGATGACTCATTACCTCGTACGCGCGCTTGGCGTGAAGACTTTCGCCATCCTTGCGTCAGGAGGTTGTTTGAATCCAGTGGTAATACCGCGTACAGCGCCGAAACCTATGTGCTAACGGCATTGGCGCTGGTGCTGCGTTACTACAGCGAAGAGCCTTGGTGTCGCATCGAGATGGAAGGCATGGGACGCGGCTGCTGGCCCGAGGAGCCTGACGTTGCGGATACGGTCGGGTGGTTTACTCTATTTTATCCTTGGGCGATCCCTCTGCATGGCGATATGGCGACACTGTTATCTGCGATCGCTTCCGATTTGGCAAAACGCACGCATGGTGGGGGAGATTACGGTCTGCTGCAAATGCGGCATGCACCGGAAGACTCTCTTGCGCAAGGGATCCGAATGAATTACATCGGTGTGCAGGCGCAACCTTCACTCCGCTATTTTCATATTGATCACTTTAATAGTGATATCTATACCGCGCCTGAAAACGCGCTCGGCTGCGTGCTGGAGTTTAATATTGCGCGCTCGGCAGCTGATGGTCTCTCCTTCCACTGCCGTTTCGATCCCACGCGCATTGCGCTGAATGATGTGCAACTCCTGCTGGCGCGCTACAAGAACAGCCTCACTGATCTGGATGCCTGGCTGTGCCAACACAGCGCCACGCTGACGGGCGCGCCGACTTTGTGGACACTATAAACACGATGCCAACCCTTAAGGAATACAACAATGGCAAAGGATGATTTTACCTGTGGCTCACTGGATATTGCCATTATTGGCATGAGCGGGCGTTTTTCCGGTGCGGAATCGGTGCCCGAGTGGTGGGATAAGTTGCTGGCGGGTGAGGAGTTCACTCAACCGACATGCACAGAAGACGATAATGGGAACCCTTGGATTAGGCTGCGCAATATAATCACCGCTCCCTATGACTTCGATGCTGCATTTTTCAATATTCCGCCTGGCGAAGCCCTGTTGATGGATCCGCAACAACGAATATTTCTTGAATGCTGCTACAACGCTCTTGAGCATGCGGGCTATATTCCCACGCAACTTAAGCGAGTCGGCGTCTATGGGGCGACCTACGCCAATAACTATTTTATCGATCGCGTCTATCCATACCTGAAGATGAGCGGCGATCACCATTATCTTCAGGCGCAGATTGGTAACGAAAAGGATTACTTGTGTGCTCAGGTTGCCTACAAGTTGGGGTTTACCGGACCCGCTGTGAGTGTACAGACCGCCTGTTCCAGTTCGTTGGTGGCAGCATATTTAGCATGCGAGGGGTTATTGACTTTTCAAGCCGATGTTGCGTTGGCAGGTGGGGTCACCTTGGGTTTTTTACAGGCGCACGGCTACAGTCCGCAAGGTGATAAGCTGGTATCGCAAGACGGACACTGCGCCCCGTTTAGCGCTGAGGCGACCGGCACGGTATACAGCAGCGGTGCGGGAGTTGTGGTGCTAAAACGTCTTGAGGATGCACTACGCGACCAAGACAGAGTGTATGCGGTGATTAAAGGAGGTGCGGTAAATAACGACGGCGGGCGTCGGCTGGGGTTTGTCGCCCCCAGCGTAGAAGGACAGGTAGAAGCGATCAATACGGCGCTTGCCGCCGCAGAAGTCGTACCGACTGATATCGCACTGATCGAAACGCACGGTACCGGTACCCCGTTGGGTGATGAGATTGAGCTTGAAGCTCTGCACCGGGTTTTCGCACCGGCATGTGCGCCGCACAGCATTCAATTGGGTGCGGTAAAAGCCAACTTGGGTCACCTGGGAGTCGCTTCCGGTATCGTCAGCTTAATGAAAACCGCACTGACGCTATATACTGGTTTAGTTCCCCCGCAGATCAACCTAGTAAATAAACATAAAAAACTGTTGCAGCCAGCCTCGCCATTTTATCTCAGTGATGTAGTGACTTCTGTCCCACAAACGAAAAGGATCCATGCCACCGTTAGTTCGTTTGGGCTGGGAGGGACCAATGCTCATTTGGTTCTGCAAAACTGGTGCGAGACGCCTGCGCAAGCGGTGCAAGAAAATGAGCGCCGCCTGTTTTTCTTCAGCGCCAAAACGCCATTAGCCCTTAGACAACAGTTGGATGCTCATTATCACGCTCTGGCGACCTATGCGGAAGCAGATAAAGATCGTATCGCCTATACTCTCGCGCAACGCCGGGCACATTTCCCGTATCGCTGTGCGCTGGCGGCAGACAGTGTGGTAGCGTTGCGTGCAAGTTTGGCGAAACTGCGGGATGCTGACATGTCTTTTACCCCTATCAATATGGAAACTACCTTGGTGTTCCTATATCCGGACCGGGACGATAAGCTGGAGAGTGCCCTGACGCATTTGCTGGCTTGTCAACCTAACTTGCGCCAGCGGCACCAGCGCCTGTCTCAGGATGTTGCACAAATCTGCGAACCAGCCGATTGGACGCCAGCATTGCGTCAGTTTATCCAGCAGGTGAGTCTTAGTGAATGGCTGATCGAACAAAGTATCTCGCCTGTGCAGCACATCGGTTACCTGACGGGGGCTGCAGCAGCGCAGTATGTTGCGCGCATCATCTCACTGGAAAACGCTGTTCAGCAGGTGATTGTGGCTGAAACGACACCGGAGCAGACGCTGGCCGGCAACAGTGAACTGAGCGAAATATTGGCTAATCTGGCGGTGACGGAGGGAACGCTGATGCTGGAAATCGGTCGCGCGGGGACGTTTTCCATATTGTATCACCAGCATGCGCAGTGGGTTGGGCAAACAGTATTTTCCCCCATGCTGAATACGGATACGCCTGAGGACATCCTGCCGCTGTTGGGCACTCTTTGGCAACGAGGAGTGACTATTTGTTTACCGGAAATGCCAGCCGTGCAGACTATAGGCTTACCCGGTTATTCGTTTGATCGCGTCCGGTATGAAATTCAGTCCAGTGATGCGAGAGAGAACGCTATGTTACCAGTGAGTTATTTGTCGGTCAGCGACTTTGTGGAGAAAACCTGGCGTTCATTGTTATGCATCGATCATTATGACGAACACGCGGTTATTTTCGAATACGGAGCGACCTCGATGCACGTTATCTCTTTCGTCGACAGCTGTAACCACATTTATAAAATCGGACTGACTGCCGCCGATATTTATGCCAGACCCGCTATCCGTGAGCACAGTGAATTTATCTCCGAATGTGTTGATGGTATTTTATGAGGTGTTCACAGGATGACAATAATGGAACACGTTAGCATTAAAACATTATATCATCTCCTGTGCTGTATGCTGCTCTTTATTTCCGCTATGTGCGCTTTGGCGCAAGAACATGAGCCTATCGGGGCGCAAGATGAGCGCCTGTCGACATTAATTCACCAACGGATGCAGGAGGCCAAGGTCCCAGCCATTTCCGTAAGTGTGCCCATTA
>OJYJ01000007.1_pt1 | contig 25624 bp, 20 predicted proteins | sample 1600941 | NCBI WGS metagenome assembly OJYJ01 (sample SAMN04436912, study PRJEB24849) | human gut metagenome | biome: human gut; feature: NICU; material: stool | host: Homo sapiens | place: USA: Saint Louis, MO | collected 2012-05-10
TGCACTTCGCGATAGCTCTGGTCCGCGCCGGCGGCGGCCACGGTCTTGCGCTGGCGCGGATATTTGAACTTGACGCTTTTGGCGAAGAATTCGCCCTTATCCTTCTGAAAGTAGATTTTCAGAATGTCGTTGTTGGCTTCCTGCCGGAGGCTGTAGCGATCGATTTCATCGGGATTGGTGATGCCCAGACTTTTCAGATTGTCGTACATAACGGTTTCCTTCAGGTAAACATAACCTATGAATAATTAACGAAAAAATCGACTTTCGCCAGCAGCAGGTATAAAAAAAGCGGGGCAGGCCCCGCTTATTGCAACGGCGGATTAATCAATGCTGCGCAGCAGTTCGTTGATGCCGACTTTGCCGCGGGTTTTGGCGTCCACTTTCTTGACGATCACCGCGCAGTAGAGGCTGTAAGAGCCATCTTTTGACGGCAGGTTGCCGGAGACCACCACGGAGCCCGCCGGTACGCGGCCGTAGAAGACTTCGCCGGTTTCGCGATCGTAGATTTTGGTGCTCTGGCCGATGTAGACGCCCATCGAAATCACCGAGCCCTCTTCGACGATCACGCCCTCAACGATTTCAGAGCGGGCGCCGATAAAGCAGTTGTCTTCAATGATGGTCGGGTTAGCCTGCAGCGGCTCCAGTACGCCGCCGATGCCGACGCCGCCGGAGAGGTGGACGTTTTTACCGATCTGCGCGCAGGAGCCGACGGTGGCCCAGGTATCGACCATGGTGCCTTCATCGACGTAGGCGCCGATGTTGACGTAAGACGGCATCAGCACGCTGTTGCGGGCGATAAATGCGCCCTGGCGCACCGCCGCCGGCGGCACGACGCGAAAGCCTTCTTCGCGAAAGCGCGCGTCGTCATAGTCGGCAAACTTCATCGGGACCTTATCGAAGTAGCGGCTTTCTGCGCCTTCCATCACCTGGTTGTCGTTGATGCGGAAGGAGAGCAGAACCGCCTTCTTCAGCCACTGATGAGTAACCCACTGACCGTCAATTTTTTCAGCCACGCGCAGCGCGCCGGAGTCCAGCAGAGAGATAACCTTTTCCACTGCGCTGCGGGTTTCGGTATCTGCATTTGCCGGAGTGATGTCGGCGCGGCGCTCAAAAGCGGATTCAATAACGTTCTGTAATTCCTGCATGGTTTACTCTTTCTCTTCGCTAAAAAAAATACGTCACCCTTTATCGTTTGGATTAAGGGCCGCTGTCAACCGCTGTTGCACTTCTTGCTGCAGCGCATTATTAAGGGCGCGCCGGTCGGCGGTGGCGATTATAAATAAATCTTCTACTCGTTCACCAATTGTGGTGATTCGCGCCCCGTGCAGCGAGATCCCGAGGTCGGCAAAGACCTGGCCGACCCGCGCCAGCAGGCCCGGCTGATCGAGGGCGATCAGTTCGAGAAACGACTTCTTCTCGGTATGGGTCGGCAGGAAGTTAACTTCGGTATCGACGGTAAAGTGGCGCAGCCTGGCCTGCTGGCGGCGCGGGGCCGGGGGCTGCCACGTGCGCTGGGTGATCGTCTGTTCCAGGCCCTGGCGGATCGCCGCGTGGCGGTCGGCGGAGAGCGGACTGCCGTCGGGCTCCAGCACGATAAAGGAGTCCATCGCCATGCCGTCGCGGGTGGTGAAGATCTGCGCGTCGTGGACGCTGAGGTTGCGCCGGTCCAGCTCGGCGCAGACGGCGGCAAACAGATAGGGCCGGTCCGGGCTCCAGATGAAAATTTCGGTACCGCCGCGCGTCGCCTGCGGGCTCAGCAGGATCAGCGGCTGGCTCAGATCGTGCCTGAGCAGGTGGCGGGCGTGCCACGCCAGCTGGTTGGGCGTGTGGCGGACGAAATAGCTCGCCCGGCAGCGCCCCCAGATGCGGTTGAGGGCGTTTTCGTCGATGTTGTCCATCCGCAGCAGCGCCAGCGCCTGCAGCTGGTGGTGGCGGACCCGCTCGCGCATGTCCGGCGTGTTCTGCATCCCGCGCCGCAGCTGCTTCTCGGTAGCAAAATACAGCTCGCGCAGCAGGCTCTGCTTCCAGCTGTTCCACAGCGTCTCGTTGGTAGCGCAGATGTCCGCCACCGTCAGGCAGACCAGGAAGCGCAGGCGGTGCTCAGTCTGCACCTCCTCGGCGAACTGCTTGATGCCCGCCGGGTCCTGAATATCGCGGCGCTGGGCGGTGACCGACATCAGCAGGTGCTGGCGCACCAGCCACGCCACCAGCTGGGTTTCGCGGGAGATAAGGCCGAGGAGTTCGGCAAACTGCACCACGTCCTGGGCGCCGAGGATCGAGTGGTCGCCGCCGCGCCCTTTGGCGATATCGTGAAACAGGGCGGCGATCAGGATAAGCTCCGGCTGATTGAGGCGCGGCCAGAGATCGACGCACAGCGGATGGCGGCTGCGGGTCTCTTCTTTGGCAAAGCTCTCCAGCTTCAGCAGCACGCGGATGGTGTGTTCGTCCACGGTATAGGCGTGGAACAGATCGAACTGCATCTGGCCAACGATGTGCGACCACTGCGGCATATAGGCCGACAGTACGCTGTGGCGATGCATCGGCAGCAGGCCGCGGCTGACCACGCCGGGGTGGCGCAGCATGCCCATAAAAATGGCCCGCGCCTCCGGAATGTAGCACAGCGGCTGGCGCAGGTGGCGGCGGGCGTGGCGCAGGTGGCGCAGGGTGGTGGAGTAGATGCCGGTGATGCTGCTGTTGCGCACCATAATGCCGAACATTCGCATGATGGCCTGCGGTTCGCGCATAAACAGATCGTCATCGCGCAGATCGATAAGCGTGCCGCGCAGCTGAAACTCGTCGTCAATCGGCCGCGGCTTTTCGTCCGCGGTCAGGGCGAGGATCGCCTCGTCGAACAGCTGCAGCAGCATCTGGTTCAGTTCGCCTACCCGGCGGGTTACGCGGTAGAAGTCCTTCATCATCTGTTCGACGGGCTGATTACCCTCGCCGCTATAGCGCAGGCGCTGGGCGACGTTCAGCTGGCGGTCGAACAGCAGGCGGTTATCGTAGCGGTTAATCTCCAGGTGCAGGGCGAAGCGGATGCGCCACAGCAGGTGCAGGCACTCGTTAAGCTCGTTGCGTTCGGCTTTGGTCAGGAAGCCGAAGCCGAGCATCTCATCCATCGAAGTGGCGCCGAAGTGGCGGCGGGCGACCCACTGCAAAGTGTGGATATCGCGCAGGCCGCCGGGGCTGCTTTTAATGTCCGGCTCCAGATTGTAGCTGGTGCCGTGGTAGCGCTGGTGGCGTACCTTCTGCTCTTCCACCTTGGCGGCGAAGAACTTCTCCGACGGCCAGAAGCCGTCGCTGAAGATATGCTTTTGCAGCTCAAGAAACAGGGCGACGTCGCCGATCAGCAGGCGCGATTCGACGAGATTGGTGGCGACCGTCAGATCCGACAGCCCCTCCAGCAGGCACTCTTCGAGGGTGCGCACGCTGTGGCCGACCTCCAGCTTCACGTCCCACAGCAGGGTCAGCAGTTCGCCCACCTTCTGCGCCTGTTCGTCCGGCAGCTTTTTGCGGCTCAGGATCAGCAGGTCGATGTCGGAGAGCGGGTGCAGCTCGCCGCGGCCGTAGCCGCCGACCGCGACCAGCGCGGCGTCGTCGACGGCGCCGAAGCCGTAGTGCAGCCACAGGCGCTGCAGCAGCTGGTCGATATAGGCGGTGCGCGCCACCAGCAGCTGTTCGGCGGAGAGCCCGTTATCAAACGCCTCGCCCAGCCAGCGCTGAAACTGGTCGAGGTAGGCTTTGACAGTCTCGCGGTTCAGCTCCTCTTCCCGCCAGCGGGCGGGCAGAGGCGGTTGACCCGGCAGTGCGGTGGCGGTGGATACAGCAGGGAAGGAGTTACTCATCGCGTCACCCATAAGAAAAAGCGATTGCCCATAAAAAAAGCCGGCGGGCGCCGGCTTTCTGTCAGTCGTTGTGCGAGATTATCGCCGGGATGGTGTCATCCTTGCGCAGCGTCAGAATTTCGCAGCCGTTATCGGTGACCACAATAGTATGCTCGTACTGCGCCGACAAGCTCCGGTCTTTGGTTTTTACCGTCCAGCCGTCCTTCATGGTGCGGATGCGGTAGTCGCCGGCGTTGATCATCGGCTCAACCGTGAAGGTCATGCCTTTCTGCAGCACCACGCCGCCGTCATCTGCGTCGTAGTGCAGGACCTGCGGCTCTTCGTGGAAGCCTTTACCGATACCGTGGCCGCAGTATTCGCGTACCACGGAGAAACCTTCGCCTTCGGCGTATTTCTGAATGGCCGCACCGAGGGTACGTAGGCGAATGCCCGGCTTGACCATCCGCAGGGCCAGGTAGAGGCTCTCCTGGGTGACGCGGCACAGGCGCTCGCCGAGAATGGTCGGCTTGCCGACGATGAACATCTTCGAGGTGTCGCCGTGGTAGTCGTCTTTAATCACGGTAACGTCGATGTTGACGATATCGCCATCCTTCAGCAGCTTTTCATTATCGGGAATGCCGTGGCAGACCACTTCATTAATCGAGATACAGACCGATTTCGGAAAGCCGTGGTAGCCAAGGCAGGCGGAGACCGCGTGCTGCTCATTGACAATATAGTCGTTGCAGATCTTATCCAGTTCGCCGGTGCTAACGCCGGGCTTAACGTGGGGCTCGATCATTTCCAGCACTTCAGCGGCCAGGCGGCCAGCGACGCGCATTTTTTCGATTTCTTCAGGGGTTTTAATTGAAATAGCCATCAATTCTGTCCATCAGGGCCGAGTTATCGGCAATACTAGAGTGATGTCAATGGTATCAGTCCGGGGTATCGCCTGCCAAATTGAGAATCATTAACAGCACCTGGCGCCAACAACTGTTGGAGTCTCTGTGCAAATTATGGTATAAAGCGCGCCGACTGATTCGTTTGTCCTGCAGGCGTTTTGGCCACAACTCTCACTTTGTGTAAATAACACACACGTATCGGCACATGCGCCGGGGTGCCCTTCGGGGTCGGTCGTATGGGATACGTGGAGGCATAACCCCAACTTTTATATAGAGGTATTAAACATGGCAACTGTTTCCATGCGCGACATGCTCAAGGCTGGTGTTCACTTCGGTCACCAGACCCGTTACTGGAACCCGAAAATGAAGCCGTTCATCTTCGGTGCGCGTAACAAAGTTCACATCATCAACCTTGAGAAAACGGTACCGATGTTCAACGAAGCCCTGGCTGAGCTGAACAAGATTGCTTCTCGTAAAGGCAAAATCCTTTTCGTTGGTACCAAGCGCGCTGCAAGCGAAGCGGTAAAAGAAGCTGCTCTGAACTGCGATCAGTTCTTCGTGAACCATCGCTGGCTGGGCGGTATGCTGACTAACTGGAAAACCGTTCGTCAGTCCATCAAACGTCTGAAAGACCTGGAAACTCAGTCTCAGGACGGCACCTTCGAAAAGCTGACCAAGAAAGAAGCGCTGATGCGTACTCGTGAGCTGGACAAGCTGGAAAACAGCCTCGGCGGTATCAAAGACATGGGCGGCCTGCCGGACGCACTGTTCGTTATCGATGCTGACCACGAGCACATCGCTATCAAAGAAGCGAACAACCTGGGTATCCCGGTATTCTCTATCGTTGATACCAACTCCGATCCGGACGGTGTTGACTTCGTTATCCCGGGTAACGACGATGCAATCCGCGCAGTGACTCTGTACCTGAACGCTGTTGCTCAGACCGTTCGTGAAGGTCGTTCTCAGGACCTGGCTTCCCAGGCTGAAGAAAGCTTCGTAGAAGCTGAATAATAAGGTTTAAGCCCTTATTAGCTGGTAAATAGGGGCCTCTTTGATGGCCCCTTTTTCACTTTTATACCGTCTGGCTTTACGCCGGGCGGTCTCAATTCCCCGAGGATTTTAGAATGGCTGAAATTACCGCTTCCCTGGTAAAAGAGCTGCGTGAACGTACTGGCGCAGGCATGATGGATTGCAAAAAAGCGCTGACTGAAGCAAACGGCGACATCGAGCTGGCAATCGAAAACATGCGTAAGTCTGGTGCTATCAAAGCCGCTAAGAAAGCAGGCAACGTTGCTGCTGACGGCGTGATCATCACTAAGATCGACGGCACCTACGGCATCATTCTGGAAGTTAACTGCCAGACTGACTTCGTGGCTAAAGATGCAGGCTTCCAGGCTTTTGCTAACAAGGTTCTGGACGCTGCCGTTGCTGGCAAAATCACTGACGTTGAAGTGCTGAAAGCGCAGTTCGAAGAAGAGCGCGTTGCCCTGGTTGCTAAAATCGGTGAGAACATCAACATCCGTCGCGTTGCTTCCCTGGAAGGCGACGTTCTGGGCTCTTATCAGCACGGCGCGCGTATCGGCGTTCTGGTTGCAGCTAAAGGCGCGGACGAAGAGCTGGTTAAGCAGCTGGCGATGCACATCGCTGCCAGCAAGCCGGAATTCGTTAAGCCGGAAGACGTCTCTGCAGACGTGGTTGCTAAAGAGCATCAGGTTCAGCTGGACATCGCCATGCAGTCCGGTAAGCCGAAAGAGATCGCAGAGAAAATGGTTGAAGGCCGCATGAAGAAATTCACCGGCGAAGTTTCCCTGACCGGCCAGCCTTTCGTCATGGATCCGAGCAAAACCGTTGCTCAGCTGCTGAAAGAGCACAACGCTGACGTTACTGGCTTCAGCCGCTTTGAAGTGGGTGAGGGCATCGAGAAAGTTGAGACCGACTTTGCAGCAGAAGTTGCTGCCATGTCCAAGCAGTCTTAATTTTCGACTTTAAAGGAGCCGCCTGAGGGCGGCTTCTTTTTGAGCTTTATTATGCCTGATTGCGCCAGACTCCTATAGTCTTGTGCCGGTATGCGACATACGCTGTCGCCTGAATTAACTCCTCTCAACGTTGACAGTCCCAGGAAAGAAAAATGGCTACCAATGCAAAACCCGTCTACAAACGCATTCTGCTTAAGCTGAGTGGCGAAGCCCTGCAGGGAACTGAAGGCTTCGGTATCGATGCCAGCATTCTCGATCGTATGGCGCAGGAAATTAAAGAGCTGGTCGAACTGGGTATCCAGGTTGGCGTGGTGATTGGTGGTGGTAACCTCTTCCGCGGTGCGGGTCTGGCGAAAGCGGGTATGAACCGCGTTGTGGGCGACCACATGGGCATGCTGGCAACGGTCATGAATGGCCTGGCCATGCGCGACGCGCTCCACCGCGCCTATGTGAACGCCCGCCTGATGTCCGCCATTCCGCTGAATGGCGTCTGTGACAACTACAGCTGGGCAGAGGCGATTAGCCTGCTGCGCAATAACCGCGTGGTGATCCTCTCTGCGGGCACCGGCAATCCGTTCTTTACCACCGATTCGGCGGCCTGCCTGCGCGGTATCGAGATCGAAGCCGACGTGGTGCTGAAGGCCACCAAAGTAGACGGCGTGTTCACCGCCGATCCGGCGAAAGATCCGTCCGCCACCATGTACGAACAGCTGACTTACGCAGAAGTGCTGGATAAAGAGCTGAAAGTGATGGATCTTGCGGCCTTTACGCTGGCCCGTGACCACAAACTGCCGATTCGCGTTTTCAACATGAACAAGGCAGGCGCGCTGCGCCGCGTGGTGATGGGTGAAAAAGAAGGGACTTTGATTACGGAATAATTTCCGTCGTCGGCAAATACAGGTAAGATTCCGCATTACACTCGCGATCTACCGTGCGATGCGCATCGCGCGTCGTGAAGAATTAAACGGGGCTATACTTAGCGCATCTGCGGGTATTGCCCGTCTGCAACAAGCTTTCAAGGACTCGTAACGTGATTAACGACATCAGAAAAGATGCTGAAGTGCGCATGGAAAAATGCGTTGAAGCGTTCAAGAACCAAATCAGCAAAGTGCGCACCGGCCGCGCTTCCCCGAGCCTGCTCGATGGCATCGTGGTTGAGTATTACGGTACGCCGACGCCGCTGCGCCAGCTGGCAAACGTCACGGTTGAAGATACCCGTACGCTGAAAATCAACGTCTTTGACCGCTCCATGGGGCCGGCCGTTGAGAAAGCGATTATGGCCTCTGACCTCGGTCTCAACCCGAGCTCTGCCGGCTCCGACATCCGCGTGCCGCTGCCGCCGCTGACCGAAGAGCGCCGTAAGGATCTGATTAAGGTCGTGCGCGGCGATGCCGAGCAGGGCCGCGTGTCCGTGCGCAACGTGCGCCGCGACGCCAACGACAAGGTGAAGGCGCTGCTGAAAGAGAAAGAGATCAGCGAAGATGACGATCGCCGCTCTCAGGACGATGTACAGAAGCTGACCGACGCGGCCATCAAGAAAATTGATGCGGCGCTGGCGGATAAAGAAGCAGAGCTGATGCAGTTCTGATTTTTGATAACGATCTGATAAACGCCGTACAGGAAGCCTTCGGGTTTGCTGGCGGCGTTTTTGCTTTTTAACTCCAGCAGGATTTGTGATGAAGTATTTAACCGTTCTGGGATCAACGGGTTCCATTGGCTGCAGCACCCTGGACGTGGTGCGGCACAACCGCGACGCGTTTACCGTCGTTGCCCTGGCCGCGGGCAAAAACGTTGAGCGAATGGTCGAGCAGTGCCTGGAGTTTTCTCCACGCTTTGCGGTTATGGACGATGCCCAGAGCGCGCGCAGCCTTAGCGAATTTCTGCGCCTGCACGACTGCCAGACTACCGTACTCAGCGGCCAGCAGGCGGCCTGCGACGCGGCGGCGCTGGATGACGTGGATATGGTGATGGCGGCTATCGTCGGCGCCGCGGGCCTGCAGCCGACGCTGGCGGCCATTCGCGCCGGTAAAACCATCCTGCTTGCCAATAAAGAGTCGCTGGTGACCTGTGGGCGCCTCTTCATGGAGGCGGTCAGAGAGAGCGGGGCGCGCCTGCTGCCGGTAGACAGCGAGCACAACGCGATTTTTCAGAGTTTACCGGAACCAATTCAGCAGCAGCTGGGGTACGCTTCCCTTGAGCAGCACGGCGTTTCGTCGATCCTGCTCACCGGGTCTGGTGGCCCGTTCCGTGAAGCACCGCTGGCCAGCCTGCGCGATATGACGCCGGACCAGGCCTGCCGCCATCCGAACTGGTCAATGGGGCGTAAGATCTCCGTTGACTCCGCCACCATGATGAATAAAGGTCTCGAATACATAGAAGCCCGCTGGTTGTTTAACGCCGCGGCGGCGCAGATGGAGGTGATTATTCACCCGCAGTCGGTGATCCACTCCATGGTCCGCTACCGCGACGGCAGCGTTCTCGCCCAGCTCGGCGAGCCGGATATGCGCACGCCAATCGCCCATACGATGGGCTGGCCAAATCGCCTCGAATCCGGCGTCAAGCCGCTGGACTTTTTCGCGCTGGGCGAACTGTCATTTACCGCGCCTGATTATCAGCGCTATCCCTGCCTGAAGCTGGCCATGGAGGCATTTGACAGCGGCCAGGCGGCGACCACGGCGCTCAATGCCGCCAATGAAGTCAGCGTCGCGGCCTTCCTGGCGTCGAGAATTCGTTTTACGGACATTGCCGCCGTTAACCTGGCCGTGCTTGAATCATTGAGGGTGCGAGAGCCGGAAAGCGTCGATGATGTGATGGCCGTGGACGCGGAGGCGCGGATGCAGGCCGAGGCAGAAGTGACGCGCTTCTCAAGCTGATGATTATTCACCTGACAAATGCGCTGCTATTTGTGGGCGCTGGGCTTCAGTGTTATAGTCTGCGCCACTCGTTTGCACGGTAACAGGATGTGTTGGCGGGTGCGCCGTGATTCTGCACGGCTTTTTTGCGCAAATTGTTGTGTATTTCGGGACCGCTAATTCCTTTTCATGGATTAATAACGCGTTATGTTGTCTGCTAACCAACCAATCAGCGAAATTATGCCTGCCCATGGCTGCCGACATGTGGCCATTATCATGGACGGCAATGGTCGCTGGGCGAAGAGACAGGGAAAAATCCGCGCTTTTGGCCATAAGGCCGGCGCCAAGTCTGTTCGTCGCGCGGTCTCCTATGCTGCCAACAACGGCATAGAAGCACTGACGCTGTACGCGTTCAGCAGTGAAAACTGGAATCGTCCGGAGCAGGAAGTCAGCGCGCTGATGGAGCTGTTTGTCTGGGCGCTCGACAGTGAAGTGAAGAGTCTGCATCGTCACAATGTACGCTTGCGCATTATTGGCGATACCCGCCGCTTTAACGCTCGTCTGCAGGAGCGTATCCGTAAAGCCGAGGCGTTGACCGGCAACAACACCGGCCTGACGCTGAACATTGCCGCCAATTACGGCGGCCGCTGGGATATTGTCCAGGGCGTGCAGCACCTCGCGGAACAGGTTCGCCAGGGGACCCTGAAGCCTGAAGAGATCACCGAAGATTTGCTCACTCAGCAAGTCTGCATGCATGAACTGGCTCCCGTAGATTTAGTAATTAGGACTGGCGGAGAACACCGCATCAGTAACTTCTTGCTGTGGCAAATTGCCTATGCTGAACTTTACTTTACTGACGTTCTCTGGCCCGATTTCGATGAACAAGACTTTGAAGGTGCTCTGCATGCCTTTGCTAATCGTGAGCGTCGTTTCGGCGGCACCGAGCCAGGTGATGAAAAAGCCTGACGGGGGTTACTTTTGCTGAAGTATCGCCTGATTTCTGCTCTTATTTTGATTCCTGTGGTCATTGCGGCGCTGTTTCTGCTGCCGCTGGCCGGTTTTGCTATTGTCACGCTGGTGGTCTGTATGCTGGCAGCGTGGGAGTGGGGCCAACTGAGCGGGTTTACCTCTCGCTCGCAGCGGGTCTGGCTGTCGGTGCTCTGCGGGCTGCTGCTGGCGGCGATGCTGCTGTGGTTACCGGAATACCATCAGAATGTGCATCAGCCGCTGATTGCCGGCTCGCTGTGGGCCTCTCTGGCCTGGTGGCTGGCGGCGCTGCTGCTGGTGCTGACCTATCCCGGTTCGGCGGCGCTGTGGAAGCGCTCGACGCTGCTGCGGCTGGTCTTTGGCCTGCTGACCATCGTCCCTTTCTTCTGGGGCATGATTGCCCTGCGCGGCTGGCACTATGAAAACAATCATTACAGCGGCGCCTTCTGGCTGCTTTACATTATGATTCTGGTCTGGGGCGCTGACTCCGGCGCCTACATGTTTGGCAAGCTGTTCGGTAAACACAAGCTGGCCCCGAAAGTGTCGCCGGGAAAAACCTGGCAGGGCTTTCTCGGTGGTCTGCTGACCGCGGCGGTCATCTCCTGGATTTACGGGGCTTGGGCGCATCTCGATGTCGCCTCCTCCACGCTGCTGATCTGCTCGATTGTTGCGGCGCTGGCCTCGGTGCTGGGCGACTTAACGGAGAGTATGTTTAAGCGCGAAGCCGGTATCAAAGACAGCGGCCATCTGATCCCGGGTCACGGCGGTATTCTTGACCGTATCGACAGCCTGACGGCGGCGGTGCCGGTCTTTGCCTGCCTGCTATTGTTGGTTTTCAGGACTTTCTGACGGAAGGGTTTATGCTGAGCATCCTCTGGAATCTGGCAGCATTCATCATTGCACTGGGCGTACTGATCACCGTGCATGAATTTGGTCACTTCTGGGTTGCTCGCCGTTGCGGCGTGCGCGTAGAGCGTTTTTCTATCGGCTTTGGCAAAGCGCTCTGGCGCCGGACTGACCGCAGCGGCACCGAATTCGTCATCGCCCTGATCCCCCTCGGCGGCTACGTCAAAATGCTCGACGAGCGCATTGAGGCCGTCTCGCCGGAGCGGCGCCACGAGGCCTTCAACAATAAAACCGTCGGTCAGCGCGCGGCAATTATCGCCGCCGGTCCCATCGCTAACTTCATTTTTGCCATCTTCGCCTACTGGCTGGTTTTCCTCATTGGTGTCCCCGGTATTCGTCCGGTTATTGGTGAAATAACACCCAATTCTATCGCCGCCGAAGCACAAATTGCACCCGGCACGGAACTTAAAGCCGTAGACGGTATCGAAACGCCTGATTGGGATGCAGTTCGCCTGCAGCTGGTGGCTAAGATTGGCGACCCGCAAACGACGGTCTCTGTTGCCCCTTTCGGAAGCCAGCAGCGCCAGGATAAAATCCTCGATTTGCGGCACTGGGCGTTTGAACCGGATAAAGAGGATCCCGTCGCTTCGCTGGGGATCCGGCCCCGTGGTCCGCAGATTGCACCCGTACTGGCTGACGTGCAGGCGGAGTCGGCTGCGCGTAAAGCAGGTTTGCAAGCGGGCGACAGGATCGTTAAAGTCGAGGGTCAGCCGCTAACAGAGTGGATGACTTTTGTTACTCTGGTGCGCGATAATCCAGGCAAACCTCTGCGGCTTGAGATTGAAAGGCAGGGCAGCCCCTTGTCTTTAACGTTAATACCAGATACAAAACCCGGTAAAGGGAAGGCAGAAGGGTTTGCGGGAGTCGTACCGAAGGTTATCCCGCTGCCTGATGAGTACAAGACAGTACGCCAGTACGGACCGTTCAACGCCGTCATACAGGCCACGGATAAAACATGGCAGTTGATGATGTTGACGGTGCAGATGCTGGGAAAATTGATAACCGGTGACGTTAAACTGAACAACCTCAGTGGGCCGATTTCCATCGCTCAGGGGGCTGGGATGTCGGCGGAGTTTGGGTTGATTTACTACCTGATGTTCCTTGCGCTTATCAGTGTAAATCTGGGAATTATCAACCTGTTTCCGCTTCCTGTCCTCGATGGGGGTCTTCTGCTGTTTTTGGCGATTGAAAAGCTGAAAGGATGGCCGGTATCCGAGCGAGTTCAAGACTTTAGTTATCGCATTGGCTCAATACTGCTGGTGCTGTTAATGGGGCTTGCACTTTTCAATGATTTCTCTCGGTTGTAAGAGAGTTTGTTAGGAAGAACGCATAATAACGATGGCGATGAAAAAGTTGCTTATAGCGTCGCTGCTGTTCGGCAGCGCGACCGTATACGGTGCTGACGGGTTCGTAGTGCAGGACATTCACTTCGAAGGCCTGCAGCGAGTTGCTGTTGGTGCGGCCCTCCTCAGCATGCCCGTGCGTCCTGGCGACACGGTCACAGACGAAGACATCAGTAATACTATCCGCGCGCTGTTTGCCACCGGCAACTTCGAAGACGTTCGCGTCCTGCGTGATGGTAATAACCTGCTCGTGCAGGTTAAAGAGCGTCCGACAATTGCCAGCATCACCTTCTCCGGTAACAAATCGGTTAAGGATGATATGCTCAAGCAAAACCTCGAGGCCTCCGGTGTTCGCGTCGGTGAATCTCTTGACCGTACGACGCTCGGCGATATCGAAAAAGGTCTGGAAGACTTTTACTACAGCGTCGGTAAATACAGCGCCAGCGTAAAAGCGGTCGTTACGCCGCTGCCGCGCAACCGCGTTGACCTCAAGCTGGTCTTCCAGGAAGGTGTCTCGGCGAAAATCGAACAGATTAACATCGTGGGTAACCATGCGTTCTCCACCGATGACCTGCTCTCCAACTTCCAGCTGCGCGACGAAGTGCCGTGGTGGAACGTGGTGGGCGACAGAAAATACCAGAAGCAGAAGCTGGCGGGCGATCTTGAAACCCTGCGCAGCTACTACATGGACCGCGGTTATGCCCGCTTCAACATCGACTCCACGCAGGTTAGCCTGACGCCGGACAAGAAGGGCATCTACATCACCATCAACATCACCGAAGGCGATCAGTACAAGCTGTCCGGCGTTGAGGTATGCGGTAACCTGGCGGGCCACTCTGCGGAGATCGAAAGCCTGACCAAGGTTGAGCCGGGTTCGCTCTATAACGGCGCCAAAGTGACCAAAATGGAAGATGACATCAAGAAACTTCTTGGTCGCTACGGCTACGCCTATCCGCGCGTGCAGTCTCAGCCGGAAATCAACGATGCCGATAAAACCGTTAAGCTGCACGTTAGCGTCGATGCCGGTAACCGTTTCTACGTCCGTAAGATCCGCTTTGAAGGTAACGACACCTCGAAGGATGCCGTTCTGCGTCGCGAAATGCGTCAGATGGAAGGCGCCTGGCTTGGCAGCGATCTGGTTGACGCCGGTAAAGAGCGTCTGAACCGCCTCGGCTACTTTGAAACCGTGGATACCGATACCCAGCGCGTGCCGGGTAAACCGGATCAGGTCGATGTGGTCTATAAGGTGAAAGAGCGCAACACCGGTAGCCTCAACTTTGGTGTCGGTTACGGTACCGAAAGCGGCATCAGCTTCCAGGTTGGCGTTCAGCAGGATAACTGGCTGGGTACCGGCTACTCTGTCGGCATCAGCGGCACCAAGAACGACTACCAGACCTACTCCGAACTCTCCGTCACCAACCCGTACTTTACGGTTGACGGCGTGAGCCTCGGCGGGCGCATCTTCTACAACGACTTTAAAGCCGACGATGCGGATCTGTCGCAGTACACCAACAAGAGCTACGGTGTTGACGGTACGCTGGGCTTCCCGATCAACGAGTACAATACGCTGCGCGGCGGTTTAGGCTACGTTCATAACGACCTGTCCCACATGCAGCCGCAGGTGGCGATGAAGCGCTATCTGCACTCGGTGCACGGCAGCACAACGGAAACGTCTGATGACGATGACTACTCTGCCGATGACTTCACCTTCAACTACGGCTGGACGTACAACAACCTCGACCGCGGCTACTTCCCGACCGAGGGTTCGCGCGTCAACCTGAACGGTAAAGTGACCATTCCGGGCTCGGACAACAAGTTCTACAAAGTGACCCTCGATACCGCGACCTACTACCCGATCGATAACGATCACAAGTGGGTGCTGCTGGGCCGTACCCGCTGGGGCTACGGCGACGGCTTCGGCGGTAAAGAGATGCCGTTCTACGAGAACTTCTACGCCGGTGGCTCCAGCTCCGTGCGCGGCTTCCAGTCGAACAACATCGGTCCGAAAGCGGTTTACTACGGTCCAAACCAGCATTATTGCGAAACCGGCAATCTGTGTAAGTCAAACGACGCTATCGGTGGTAACGCCATGGGCGTCGCCAGCGCCGAGCTGATTGTGCCGACGCCGTTTGTGAGCGATAAGTACGCTAACTCCATCCGTACCTCCTTCTTCTTCGATGCGGGTACGGTATGGGATACGCAATGGCACGATAATGCGCAAATGAAAGCGCTGGGCATTGATGACTACGGCGACCCGACCAACATTCGTACGTCGACCGGTATTTCACTGCAGTGGATGTCGCCGCTGGGGCCGTTGGTCTTCTCCTACGCCCAGCCGATCAAGAAATACAAGGATGATAAATCGGAGCAGTTCCAGTTTAACATTGGTAAAACCTGGTAATTGCCCGTCGCGACGGAATGCGAGTGCTGTGTCGCGATACCTTCTGGCGAAGCCATCCGGCTCGCCAGAGCTCGCAAAGAACGGTACCTTTGGGTACTCATGGGATGGTAAGGAGTTTATAGTGAAAAAGTGGTTATTAGCTGCAGGTCTGGGTTTGGCGATGGTGACTTCTGCTCAGGCAGCAGACAAAATCGCTATCGTCAACATGGGTAGCCTGTTCCAGCAGGTAGATCAGAAACCTGGCGTTTCAGCTACTCTGGAAAATGAGTTTAAAGGCCGCGCAGGTGAACTGCAGCGTCAGGAGACCGATCTGCAGGGTAAAATGCAGCGTCTTCAGCGCGACGGCTCTACCATGAAAGCCTCCGATCGCAGCAAGCTGGAAAAAGACATCATGTCCCAGCGTCAGGCCTTCTCTCAGAAAGCTCAGTCTTTCGAGCAGGATCGTGCGCGTCGTTCTAACGAAGAGCGCGGCAAGCTGGTTAGCCGTATCCAGGCTGCAGTGAAAAGCGTAGCTTCCAGCCAGAGCATCGACCTGGTTGTTGACGCTAACGCCGTTGCTTATAACAGCAGCGATGTTAAAGACATCACCGCTGATGTACTGAAGCAGGTTAAATAAGTAATGCCTTCAATTCGACTGGCTGATTTAGCGCAGCAGTTGGATGCAGAATTACACGGTGATGGCGATATCGTCATCACCGCCGTTGCGTCCATGCAGTCCGCTAAAGCAGGTCACATTACGTTCATGGTGAACCCTAAGTACCGTGAACACCTGGCCGCTTGCCAGGCGTCCGCTGTGGTGATGACCGCAGACGACTTACCTTTTGCCAGTAGCGCGGCCCTGGTAGTGAAGAACCCCTACCTGACTTACGCCCGCATGGCTCAGATTCTCGATACCACGCCGCAGCCGGCGCAGGATATCGCGCCCAGCGCCGTGGTTGATGCAACGGCGACGCTTGGCCAGAACGTCTCCATTGGTGCGAATGCCGTTATCGAATCGGGCGTAGTGCTTGGCGATAACGTACGCATCGGTCCCGGCTGCTTTGTCGGCAAAGAGACCCGCATCGGTGCCGGCACCCGGCTGTGGGCCAACGTCTCCGTCTATCACGACATTGAAATCGGCGAAAATTGCCTGATTCAGTCAAGCACCGTGATTGGCGCCGACGGCTTCGGCTACGCCAACGATCGCGGCAACTGGGTGAAGATCCCCCAGCTTGGCCGGGTGATCATCGGCGATCGCGTTGAGATCGGCGCCTGTACTACGATCGATCGCGGTGCCCTGGATGACACCATTATCGGCAATGGCGTGATCATTGATAACCAGTGCCAGATTGCGCACAACGTGGTCATCGGCGACAATACCGCCGTTGCCGGCGGCGTCATCATGGCGGGCAGCCTGAAAATTGGCCGCTACTGCATGATTGGCGGCGCCAGCGTCATCAATGGTCATATGGAAATTTGCGATAAAGTGACCGTGACCGGCATGGGCATGGTAATGCGCCCGATTTCGGAACCTGGGGTATACTCCTCCGGCATTCCGCTGCAGCCGAACAAGGCCTGGCGTAAAACCGCCGCACTGGTGATGAATATTGATGATATGAATAAGCGCCTCAAGGCTCTTGAGCGCAAAAACAATCAACAAGACTAGCCCGTCACATTCTGTGCCAACCTTCCCGGCCTGTCTGATTTCTTTTAATCTGGCAGGCCGTGTTATTATCGCCTTTTAGTATATTTAGACAGGAAGAGTATTTTGACTACCGACACTCATACTCTGCAAATTGAAGAGATTCTTGAGCTATTGCCGCACCGTTACCCGTTCTTGCTGGTTGACCGCGTGCTGGACTTTGACGAGGGTCGTTTTCTGCGCGCAGTTAAAAACGTTTCTGTAAACGAACCGTTTTTCCAGGGCCACTTTCCTGGCAAGCCGATTTTCCCGGGTGTACTGATTCTGGAAGCGATGGCGCAGGCCACCGGTATTCTGGCATTTAAAAGCGTGGGTAAACTGGAGCCGGGCGAGCTGTACTACTTCGCAGGCATCGATGAAGCCCGCTTCAAGCGCCCGGTTGTGCCAGGCGATCAGATGATCATGGAAGTGACCTTTGAGAAAACCCGCCGTGGTCTGACCCGCTTCAAAGGCGTGGCAACCGTTGACGGTAAAGTTGTTTGCGAAGCAACCATGATGTGCGCACGCAGCCAGGGGGCTTAATACGTGATTGATAAAACCGCCTTTATCCATCCTACTGCCATTGTCGAAGACGGCGCCGTTATCGGTGCTAACGTTCACATTGGCCCGTTCTGCATTGTCGGTGCCGACGTCGAAATTGGCGAAGGTACTGTACTGAAGTCTCACGTCGTTGTTAACGGCCATACCAAAATTGGCCGTGACAACGAGATCTATCAGTTCGCTTCGGTGGGTGAAGTGAATCAGGATCTTAAGTACGCGGGTGAACCGACGCGCGTTGAGATTGGCGATCGTAACCGCATCCGCGAGAGCGTCACCATTCATCGCGGTACGGTGCAGGGCGGCGGATTGACGAAGGTGGGCAGCGATAACCTGCTGATGATCAATGCGCACGTCGCGCACGACTGCACGGTGGGCAATCGCTGCATCCTCGCGAATAACGCCACGCTTGCGGGGCACGTTTCGCTGGATGATTTTGTCATCATTGGCGGCATGACCGCCGTTCATCAGTTCTGCACCATCGGTGCGCACGTGATGGTCGGCGGCTGCTCGGGCGTAGCGCAGGACGTTCCGCCCTACGTCATTGCCCAGGGCAACCACGCGACGCCGTTTGGCGTTAACATCGAAGGCCTCAAGCGCCGCGGCTTTACCCGCGAGGCGATTATTGCCATCCGCAACGCCTATAAGCTGCTCTACCGCAGCGGCAAGACGCTGGACGAGGCGAAGCCTGAGATTGCAGAGCTGGCGAAGCAGCATCCTGACGTGCAGGCCTTCTCTGATTTCTTCGGACGCTCGACCCGTGGCCTGATTCGTTAATGTCTGCCCGTCCGCTCACCATCGCCCTGGTCGCCGGAGAAACCTCCGGCGATATTCTTGGTGCCGGCCTTATTCGCGCTCTCAAGGCCCGCGTTCCCGACGCCCGCTTTGTCGGTGTGGCCGGTCCGCGCATGCAGGCCGAAGGCTGCGAGGCCTGGTATGAGATGGAAGAGCTGGCGGTGATGGGCATCGTTGAGGTGCTTGGCCGCCTGCGTCGTCTGCTGCACATTCGCGCCGCCCTGACGCAGCGTTTCAGCGAACTGCGGCCCGACGTGTTTGTCGGTATCGATGCGCCGGATTTCAACATCACGCTTGAAGGCAAGCTGAAGGCCAGGGGCATCAAAACCATTCACTACGTCAGCCCCTCCGTCTGGGCCTGGCGGCAAAAACGCGTTTTCAAAATCGGCAGATCCACCGATATGGTGCTGGCCTTCCTGCCTTTTGAAAAAGCGTTTTACGACAGATTTAACGTTCCCTGCCGCTTTATCGGCCACACCATGGCGGACGCCATGCCGCTGGATCCCGATAAAAATGCGGCCAGGTATACGCTGGGCATTGCCCGTGACGTGCACTGCCTGGCCCTGCTGCCGGGCAGCCGCGGCGCGGAAGTGGAGATGCTCAGCGGCGATTTCCTGAAAGCGGCGCAGCGGCTGCGCGAGACTTACCCTGACCTTGAAGTGGTCGTGCCGCTGGTGAACGCGAAGCGGCGGGAACAGTTCGAGCAGATCAAGGCGGACGTTGCGCCGGATCTGCGCGTCCATATGCTCGACGGCATGGCCCGCGAGGCGATGATCGCCAGCGACGCCGCGCTGCTGGCCTCCGGCACCGCGGCGCTGGAGTGTATGCTGGCCAAATGTCCGATGGTGGTGGGCTACCGCATGAAGCCGTTCACCTTCTGGCTGGCGAAGCGGCTGGTCAAGACCGAGTACGTATCGCTGCCTAACCTGCTGGCCGGGCGCGAACTGGTGAAAGAACTCCTGCAGGAGGAGTGCCGCCCGGATCTGCTGGCGCAGGCGCTGCTGCCGCTGCTGGCGGACGGCAAAACCAGTCATCAGATGCACGACACCTTCCGCGAACTGCACCAGCAGATCCGCTGCAACGCCGACGAGCAGGCGGCGGACGCGGTGCTGGAGCTGGCAAAATGATTGAATTTATCTATCCGCACACCCGCCTGGTGGCGGGCGTCGACGAAGTTGGCCGCGGTCCGCTGGTCGGCGCCGTGGTCACCGCGGCGGTGATCCTCGATCCCGCGCGGCCGATTATCGGCCTCAACGACTCGAAAAAGCGCAGCGAAAAGCTCCGCCTGGCGCTGTTTGATGAAATTAAAGAAAAAGCGCTATGCTGGAGCCTCGGGCGCGCCGAGCCGTGCGAAATCGACGAGCTGAATATCCTGCACGCCACCATGCTGGCGATGCAGCGGGCCGTTGCCGGGCTCAGCGTTAAGCCTGAATATGTGCTGATTGACGGCAACCGCTGCCCGGCGCTTCCGGTGCCGTCGATGGCGGTGGTGAAGGGCGACAGCCGCGTCGCGGAAATCAGCGCCGCGTCGATCCTGGCGAAAGTGACCCGCGACGCCGAAATGGCCGCGCTGGATCTGACCTTTCCCGAATACGGCTTTGCTAAGCATAAAGGCTATCCCACGCCTTTCCATCTCGAAAAGCTGGCGCTGCACGGCGCCACTGAACATCACCGGCGCAGTTTCGGGCCCGTTAAACGCGCGCTGGCAGCGGCTGAATAAGCAGGCGGACACTGAAGATGGCTGAACCACGTTTCGTACACCTGCGGGTGCACAGCGACTACTCCATGATTGACGGCCTGGCAAAGACCGGGCCGCTGGTGAAGAAGGCGGCCGCCCTCGGCATGCCGGCGCTGGCAATCACCGACTTTACCAACCTTTGCGGGCTGGTGAAGTTTTACGGCACCGGCCACGGAGCCGGCATTAAGCCCATCGTCGGCGCCGATTTTCACGTCCTGAGCGAGGTCTCCGGCGAGGAGATGACCCAGCTGACGGTGCTCGCCGCCAACAATACCGGTTATCAGAATCTGACGCTGCTCATTTCCCGCGCTTACCAGCGCGGGTACGGCGCCCTCGGGCCGTGGATTGACCGCGACTGGCTCATTGAGCATAAAGAGGGGCTGATCCTGCTCTCCGGCGGCCGGATGGGCGACGTCGGCAAGGCGCTGCTGCGCGGCAACATGGCGCAGGCCGATCAGTGCCTCGCATTCTACGAAGAGCACTTCCCGGACTGCTACTATCTGGAGCTGATCCGCACCGGCCGCGCCGATGAGGAGAGCTACCTCCACGCCGCCGTGAAGCTTGCCGAGGAGCGCGGCCTGCCGGTGGTCGCTACCAACGACGTGCGCTTTCTCGAGGCCGGCGACTTTGACGCTCACGAAATTCGCGTCGCCATTCACGACGGCTTTACCCTCGACGATCCGAAACGTCCGCGCAACTACTCCGCCCAGCAGTACATGCGCAGCGAAGAGGAGATGTGCGAGCTGTTCTCCGACATCCCGGAGGCGCTGGAGAACAGCGTGGAAATCGCCAAGCGCTGCAACGTCACCGTGCGCCTCGGCGAATACTTTCTGCCGCAGTTCCCCACCGGCGACATGACCACCGAAGACTTCCTGGTGGCGAAGTCGAAAGAGGGGCTCGAAGAGCGTCTCGAATTCCTGTTCCCGGACCCGGCGGTGCGGGCGGAAAAACGCCCCGAGTATGACGAACGCCTGGATACCGAACTGAAGGTCATCAACCAGATGGGCTTCCCCGGCTACTTCCTGATCGTGATGGAGTTTATCCAGTGGTCGAAGGATAACGGCGTGCCGGTTGGTCCGGGACGCGGCTCCGGCGCCGGATCGCTGGTGGCCTATGCGCTGAAAATCACCGACCTCGACCCGCTGGAGTTTGACCTGCTGTTCGAACGCTTCCTCAACCCGGAGCGCGTGTCGATGCCCGACTTCGACGTTGACTTCTGCATGGAGAAGCGCGACCAGGTGATTGAGCACGTGGCGGACATGTACGGCCGCGACGCGGTATCGCAGATCATCACTTTCGGTACCATGGCGGCAAAAGCGGTGATCCGCGACGTGGGGCGCGTGCTCGGCCACCCTTACGGCTTCGTGGACCGCATCTCCAAGCTGGTGCCGCCCGATCCGGGCATGACGCTGGCGAAGGCCTTCGAGGCCGAACCGCAGCTGCCGGAAATCTACGAGGCGGACGAAGAGGTCAGGGCGCTGATCGACATGGCGCGCAAGCTCGAAGGCGTCACCCGTAACGCCGGCAAGCACGCCGGGGGCGTGGTTATCGCGCCGACCAAAATTACCGACTTTGCCCCGCTCTACTGCGACGAAGCGGGGATGCATCCGGTAACCCAGTTCGATAAGAATGACGTGGAGTACGCCGGGCTGGTGAAGTTCGACTTCCTCGGCCTGCGCACGCTCACCATCATCAACTGGGCGCTGGAGATGATCAACAAGCGCCGGGAGAAGAGCGGCGAGCCGCCGCTGGATATCGCCGCCATTCCGCTGGACGACAAAAAAAGCTTCGACATGCTGCAGCGCTCGGAAACCACCGCGGTCTTCCAGCTTGAATCCCGCGGCATGAAGGATCTGATCAAGCGCCTGCAGCCCGACTGCTTCGAAGATATGATTGCCCTGGTGGCCCTGTTCCGTCCGGGGCCGCTGCAGTCGGGGATGGTGGATAACTTTATCGACCGCAAACACGGCCGGGAAGAGATCTCCTATCCGGACGTGCAGTGGCAGCACGAGTGCCTGAAGCCGGTGCTGGAGCCGACCTACGGCATCATTCTGTATCAGGAACAGGTGATGCAGATTGCTCAGGAGCTTTCCGGCTATACCCTCGGCGGGGCGGACATGCTGCGCCGCGCGATGGGTAAGAAAAAGCCCGAAGAGATGGCCAAGCAGCGCGGCACCTTCGAAGAAGGGGCGAAGAAGAACGGCGTTGACGGCGAGCTGTCGATGAAGATCTTCGACCTGGTGGAGAAATTCGCCGGCTACGGCTTTAACAAATCCCACTCCGCCGCCTACGCGCTGGTCTCCTACCAGACCCTGTGGCTGAAGGCGCACTATCCCGCCGAATTTATGGCGGCGGTCATGACCGCCGATATGGACAACACCGAGAAGGTGGTGGGCCTGGTGGACGAGTGCTGGCGCATGGGCTTAAAAATTCTGCCGCCGGACATTAACTCCGGGCTGTACCACTTCCACGTCAATGACGACGGTGAGATAGTCTACGGCATCGGCGCGATCAAGGGCGTCGGCGAAGGGCCTATCGAGGCGATTATCGAGGCGCGCAACAGCGGCGGCTATTTCCGCGAACTGTTCGACCTCTGCGCGCGCACCGACATCAAAAAGCTCAACAAGCGGGTGCTGGAAAAACTGATTATGTCCGGGGCCTTTGACCGCCTCGGGCCGCACCGCGCGGCGCTGATGAACTCGCTGCCGGACGCGCTGAAGGCCGCCGATCAGCACGCGAAGGCCGAAGCCATCGGCCAGGCCGACATGTTCGGCGTGCTGGCCGAAGAGCCGGAGCAGGTGGAGCAGTCCTACGCCAGCTGCCAGCCGTGGCCGGAGCAGATAGTGCTGGACGGCGAGCGCGAAACCCTCGGGCTGTACCTTACCGGGCACCCGATCAATCAGTATCTCAAAGAGATCGAGCGTTACGTCGGCGGCGTAAGACTTAAAGATATGCATCCGACCGATCGTGGTAAAGTCACCACGGCGGCGGGGCTTGTGCTTGCCGCGCGGGTTATGGTCACCAAGCGCGGTAATCGTATCGGCATCTGCACGCTGGATGACCGTTCCGGACGTCTGGAGGTGATGATGTTCTCCGACGCGCTGGATAAATATCAGCATTTGCTGGAGAAAGACCGCATCCTTATCGTCAGCGGACAGGTCAGCTTTGATGACTTCAGCGGAGGCCTTAAAATGATGGCCCGCGAAGTCATGGACATTGACGAAGCCCGGGAAAAATACGCTCGCGGGCTTGCTATCTCGCTGACGGACAGGCAAATTGATGACCAGCTTTTAAACCGTCTCCGTCAGTCTCTGGAACCCCACCGTTCGGGAACCATTCCAGTACATCTCTACTATCAGAGGGCGGATGCACGCGCGCGGCTGCGCTTTGGCGCAAGCTGGCGTGTTTCTCCGAGCGATCGTCTGCTAAACGATTTGCGTGGCCTCATTGGGTCGGAGCAGGTGGAACTGGAGTTTGACTAAAACAGGAATACTATGAGTCTGAATTTCCTTGATTTCGAACAGCCGATTGCTGAGCTGGAAGCGAAAATCGATTCTCTGACGTCCGTTGGCCGTCATGATGAAAAACTGGATATTAACATCGACGAAGAGGTGCACCGCCTGCGCGAAAAGAGCGTAGAGCTGACCCGTAAAATCTTCGCCGATCTGGGTGCATGGCAGGTGGCGCAGCTGGCTCGCCATCCGCTGCGCCCCTATACCCTGGATTATCTGCGTCTGGCCTTCGATGAATTCGACGAGCTGGCGGGCGACCGCGCTTACGCTAACGATAAAGCTATCGTTGGCGGCATCGCACGCCTCGACGGCCGTCCGGTGATGGTTATTGGTCACCAGAAGGGCCGCGAAACCAAAGAGAAAATTCGCCGCAACTTCGGGATGCCGGCCCCGGAAGGCTACCGCAAAGCGCTGCGCCTGATGGAGATGGCTGAACGCTTTAAGATGCCGATCATCACCTTTATCGACACCCCGGGGGCCTATCCGGGCGTAGGGGCGGAAGAGCGCGGCCAGTCTGAGGCTATTGCCCGCAACCTGCGCGAGATGTCCGGTCTGAAAGTGCCGGTTATCTGCACCGTCATCGGCGAAGGCGGCTCCGGCGGCGCGCTGGCGATCGGCGTGGGCGACAAAGTCAATATGCTGCAGTACAGCACCTATTCGGTTATCTCCCCGGAGGGCTGCGCCTCTATCCTGTGGAAGAGCGCCGACAAAGCGCCGCTGGCGGCAGAGGCAATGGGCATCATCGCTCCGCGCCTGAAGGAACTGAAGCTTATCGACACTGTGATCCCGGAGCCGCTGGGCGGCGCCCACCGCAATCCGGAAGCAATGGCGGCAAGCCTCAAGGCGCAGCTGCTGGCGGATCTGGACGATCTCGATGCGCTTGATACTGAACAGCTGCTTGACCGCCGCTATCAGCGCCTGATGAGCTACGGCTACGCGTAAGCCGCAGGTTATTTGCAGGGCGCGCGCGCCGCAAGGGCCACACTCCGGTGTGGCCTTTTTGCATTATGATATTGACGTGATCCGAAACAGGAGAAGAGATGCTTGTCATAAAACAGATCCACCATATCGCCATCATCGCCAGCGACTACGCCCGCAGTAAAGCGTTCTATTGCGACATTCTCGGCTTTACGCTGCAGGCGGAGGTTTATCGCGAAGCCCGCGACTCCTGGAAGGGCGATCTGGCCCTCAGCGGCCAGTACGTCATTGAGCTCTTCTCCTTTCCGGCGCCGCCCGCGCGGCCCTCGCATCCGGAGGCCTGCGGATTGCGCCACCTGGCGTTTGCCGTGGAAGATATTGACGCGGCGGTAGCGCACCTGGAAATGCATGGCGTACAATGCGAAGCTATTCGAATCGATCCCTGTACCGACCGCCGCTTCACCTTTTTCAGCGATCCTGACGGTCTGCCGCTGGAGCTGTATCAGTCATAAGCCATGAGCCTGAAATCCGTCATCGACGCGCTGCGCCCGTATCAAAAAATTCTTATCGCCTTTAGCGGCGGCCTCGACTCCAGCGTGCTGCTGCACCGGCTGGCGCAGTGGCGCGCGTCCGGGCAGGCGGTCAGCCTGCGGGCTATCCACGTTCACCACGGCCTCAGCGCTAACGCCGATGCCTGGGTAGCGCACTGCCAGCAGGTATGCGACGCGCTGGACGTGCCGCTTGAGGTGGCCAGAGTCCGGCTTGCTGATACCGGCCTCGGCGTTGAGGCCCACGCGCGGGCCGCGCGCTACGATGCGTTCCGCGCCGCGCTGCGGCCGGATGAGGTTCTGGTGACGGCCCAGCACCTCGACGATCAGTGCGAAACCCTGCTGCTGGCGCTCAAGCGCGGCAGCGGCCCGGCGGGACTGTCGGCGATGGCGGCGGATTCGCCGTTTGCCTCAACCCGGCTGCTGCGCCCGCTGCTGAACGAGTCCCGGGCGTCGCTGCAGGCGTGGGCGGATGAGCACCGGCTGAGCTGGATCGAGGATGAGAGCAATCAGGACGATGCCTACGACCGCAATTTTCTGCGCCTGCGCATTATGCCGGCCCTGACCGCCCGCTGGCCGCACATTGCGACAGCGGTTGCCCGCAGCGCGGCGCTGTGCGGCGAACAGGAGCAGCTGCTGGATGAACTGCTGGCAGAGCAGCTTGCGGCGCTGGTGGGCGAGGCGTGTCAGCTTGCTATCGCGCCGCT
>OJYJ01000016.1_pt1 | contig 20331 bp, 19 predicted proteins | sample 1600941 | NCBI WGS metagenome assembly OJYJ01 (sample SAMN04436912, study PRJEB24849) | human gut metagenome | biome: human gut; feature: NICU; material: stool | host: Homo sapiens | place: USA: Saint Louis, MO | collected 2012-05-10
CGACATCGAGCGTTTGCGCCCGCATCCGACGTGGCAGCAGTTGGCAAATGCGGTATTCACCGTCGGCGAACATGCGCTGATGGAGCAGGCCGCCGATGCCGGGAGGCTCGACCTCTTCTGGCAAATCTGGACCCGCAAAGAGGCAATGGTGAAGCAGCGCGGCGGCAGCGTGTGGCAGATAGTAGCGATGGACAGCAGCGCGCCGCGAGGCTGTCACCTGAGCAGTCTGCTGCACGAGGGCGTAAGCCTGGCGGCGTGTACGGCGACGCCGCTCGCGCTGACGCCGTCGCTGATTGAGATCGTAGAGCCGTAGTTATTTAAGTCCTGCCGGAAAATCTTTCGGCAGCTCGCTGGCCGGGCAGTTAATCACCTCATCGTTGTCCGCGCCGCAGTCGCGCACGAAGGTCAGGGTAGCGAATTCATCAATCACTTCCGTTGGATAGGCCGGGCCGGCATCGCGATACGTTTACATCTCGGCAATGTGCTCATTCTGGAAGCAGACGGTTCTCTGCGGGTGGTTCATCACCCAGCGCGGGAAGAAGATGGTGCCGTGGAACAAGCGGTCTCCGAGATTGACGATCAGGCTGACGTCAGTGCCGGTCGGCTCGGTCCAGGAGATTTTATAGATGCTCTCCCCGACGCGAACGATATACGCCCGCTGATCTTTGACCCAGCGGTTGCCAACCATACCGCTGTGGATGCGGTAATCGACGGTGCGATCGTTTTTCACGTACAGCTCGTAGTTCCAGCCGTTATCGTAGGTATAAACCAGGTGTTTGCCAACAAAGCTGCTCAGGTCATGTTTATCAAAAGTGCTCATATTGTGTCTCCTCTGTTGCGTTACAGACAGGCTACACTCTTGAATTTTTAATTAATAACGCTATTTTTAACTCATTTCCATTAAATAATTCGATAAATTATGCATAAGACAACCCTTGAGCAGTGGGCGCTGCTGGAGAGAGTGGTAGCGCTGGGCAGCTTTGCCCGGGCCGCGGAAGAGACCCACCGCAGCCAGTCCTCGGTGAGCTATAACCTGTCGCTGCTGCAGGAGCGGCTGGGGCTGGCGCTGCTGCAGCAGGAAGGCCGCCGGGCGGTGCTGACCGCGGAAGGCGAGGTGCTGCTGGCGCAGGTCAAACCGCTGCTGCAGGCCTTCGCCAGGCTGGAGACCCGCGCCGCCGGGCTGCGGGAGGGCGCCAGGGCAAGGCTGGCATTGGTGGTGGACAGTATCTTTCCCCGCCGCCGCCTGTTCGCTATTCTGCGCCAGTTTCAGCAGCAGTATCCGCAGATCCAGGTGCGGCTGACGGAGGTCCTGGAGAACATCAGCGAGGATGCGCAGGCGCTGGCAGAGGCAGACGTTATGGTACTGACCCAGCGGCAGCTGATCGGCGGTCGCGGCGAATGGCTGATGAACGTTGATTTTGTCGCCGTGGCCCACCGCGATCATCCTCTGCTCAGGCATAAGACACCGCTGCTGGAGGACGCGCTGCGCGACTGGCCGGCAATCCGCATCGCCGACAGGCACCCGGCAACGTCCTCCGTTCAGGATGCCTGGACCTTTTCAACGATTGATGCCGCCATCGAGGCGGTGATGAGCGGCGTGGGCTACGGCTGGCTGCCGGAGGAGAGGATCGAAGCTGCGCTGCAGAGCGGCGAACTGGTGCGACTGCCGCTGCGCCACGGCGCCCGGCGGGCGACGCCGCTGCATCTGCTGGTGAAAGAGAGCCTCGTGCCGCTGGATGCCCCGGCAGCTCGCCTGCTGGCGCTGTTTCGCGAGGTGGCTACGCCAGCCGTATCGTCAGAGTAAAGGCTGCGGCGATCGGCAGCAGAGTGCCGGGTCCGCGTCAGGGAGCGGTAAGCGCGTTTGACTGATGCTCCTCCGCCAGCGCCTGTGCGCAGGCCCAGGCCGACGCCCACGCCCACTGGAAGTTGTAGCCGCCCCGCCAGACGGTGACGTCCATCACTTCGCCGATAAAGTAGAGGCCCGGCACCCTGCGCGCCTCCATCGTGCGCGAGGAGAGCTCATTGGTATCGACGCCGCCGAGGGTCACTTCCGCGGTGCGGTACCCTTCGGTGCCGTTAGGCTGTACCCGCCAGGCGGTCAGCGTCTCAATCAGCTGCTGCTGTTCTTTATTGTTAAGCTGTCTGAGCGAGACAGCGGGGAGCTGTCCGAGCAGCTGCAGGCACTCGTCCAGCCGCTTCGGCAGCAGCATCGCGAGGGTATTTTTCAGACTCTGGTTGGGGTGCTCCGCGCGCTGCGCGTCGAGAAACGCCGCCAGATCGCACTCCGGCAGCAGGTTAATGGTGACAAATTCGCCCGGCTGCCAGTAGCTGGAGATCTGCAGCACCGCCGGGCCGGAAAGCCCGCGGTGGGTAAACAGCAGGCTCTCGCGGAATACCGTGCCGTCATCGGCGGTGATGACGGCGGGGACAGAAACGCCGGAAAGCGCCTGCAGCTGTTCGAGCAGCGGCTTGTGCAGCGTGAACGGCACCAGCCCGGCGCGGGTGGGCAGCACTCTGAGGCCAAACTGTTCGGCGATTTTGTAGCCGAAGGGCGACGCGCCCAGCCCCGGCATCGACAGCCCGCCGCTGGCAATCACCAGCCTTTGGGCAAAATCGGTTTCGCCGTTGAGCTGCAGCTGATAGCCCTCTTCATCGCGCGCGACGCTGAGAATTTCGCTGCGCAGGCGGGTCACTACCCCGCCCTTCCCGCATTCGCTGACCAGCAGATCGACAATCTGCGCCGCCGAGTCATCGCAGAACAGCTGCCCCAGCGTCTTCTCGTGCCAGGCAATGCCGTATTTGCCCACCAGGTCGATAAAGTCCCACTGGGTATAGCGGGCCAGCGCAGACTTGCAGAAATGAGGGTTGCCGCTGAGGTAGGCCGCTGGCTCCACATACATATTGGTGAAGTTGCAGCGCCCGCCGCCGGACATCAGGATCTTGCGGCCGGGCTTCTTGCCATTATCCAGCAGCAGCACCCGCAGACCGGCCTGCCCCGCCTGCGCCGCACAAAACATTCCCGCCGCACCCGCGCCGATCACGATGGCATCAAACCTTTCCACGTATTCACCCCACTGTTTATAGTGTCGGGAATTGTAAATTTTCCCCGCCGCTGCGGCCAGCCTCTATTTTCAGCATCATGTCAGCCCATTGAAAGATATAGGATAATTCCTGAGAGGAGTGCTGCGCTTCTGAACAATAATCAATAAAAGTCTATATTTCTCTTTGCCCGCGCCGCGTTTGTCCACGATAATGCGCCGCGTTCATGTCCTCAAAATGGCGTAACGTCCTATGCTACATTTGTTTACCGGCCTGGATTTACATACCGGGCTTTTATTATTGCTTGCTCTGGTTTTTGTTCTGTTTTACGAAGCGATCAACGGCTTCCACGATACGGCAAACGCTGTAGCAACGGTCATCTACACCCGTGCAATGCGTTCGCAGCTGGCGGTGCTGATGGCGGCTGTCTTCAACTTCTTCGGCGTCCTGCTGGGCGGTCTGAGCGTCGCCTATGCCATCGTGCATATGCTGCCAACGGAACTGCTGCTTAACATGAGCTCTGCTCATGGCCTGGCCATGGTCTTTTCCATGCTGCTGGCAGCGATTATCTGGAACCTCGGCACCTGGTATGTCGGCCTGCCGGCGTCCAGTTCGCATACGCTGATTGGCGCAATTATCGGTATTGGTCTGACCCACGCGCTGATGACGGATACCTCCGTGGTCGACGCGCTGAACCTGCCTAAAGTTGCCGGGATCTTCGGTTCACTGATCCTCTCGCCGATTGTCGGCCTGGTGGTCGCTGGCGGGATGATCCTGCTGCTGCGCCGCTACTGGAGCGGCACCAAAAAGCGCCGCCGCACCCACCTGACGCCGACCCAGCGTACCAAGAAAGACGGTAAGAAAAAGCCGCCGTTCTGGACCCGTATTGCGCTGATCCTCTCCGCCGCGGGCGTGGCGTTTTCTCACGGCGCCAACGACGGTCAGAAGGGCATCGGCCTGGTGATGCTGGTCCTCATCGGCGTTGCGCCTGCGGGCTTCGTCATTAATATGAATGCCTCAAGCTATGAAATCACCCGGACCCGCGATGCGGTGAATAACCTGGAGATCTTTTATCAGCATAATGCCGGCCTGCTGAAAGAGGCGACCGGCGTTAATCAGCTGATCCCGCCGCCGGAAGAGGAGGCGAACCAGCCTTCCGACTTCCACTGCCATCCGTCAAATACGATCAATGCGCTGAATTTCGTCAAGGATCTGCTGGGTAATACCGAAACTTACGACTCGCTGACGCTTGAGCAGCGCAGCCAGATGCGCCGCATTATGCTCTGTATTTCTGACACGGTGGACAAAACCGTTAAGCTGCCGCAGGTGACCGGCGACGATCAGCGCCTGCTGAAGAAGCTGAAAACCGATATGCTCAGCACCATCGAGTACGCGCCAATCTGGATAATCATGGCCGTGGCGCTGGCGCTCGGCGTGGGAACGATGATTGGCTGGAAACGCGTCGCGACCACTATCGGCGAGAAGATCGGTAAGAAGGGCATGACCTATGCTCAGGGCGTATCCGCGCAGATGACCACAGCGCTGTCGATTGGTCTGGCGAGCTATACCGGGATGCCGGTTTCCACCACCCACGTTCTGTCGTCCTCCGTTGCGGGTACGATGATCGTTGACGGCGGCGGCCTGCAGCGCAAGACCGTCACCAACATTCTGATGGCCTGGGTGCTTACCCTGCCGGCGGCGATTATTCTCTCCGGCGTGCTCTACTGGCTGAGCCTGAAGCTCATCTGACGGCGCTGAACGTCAGGCAATAAAAAACGGGTCGGCGCAGGCGGACCCGTTTTTTTTACGGCAGTTCAGTGCCAGATCATCAGTGCGATCATGCTCACCAGCACCAGGCCACACAGCGCGCTGGTCAAAATAAACTGCCCGCGCACCCGCTGGCAGCGGCGAATAAATTCATCATCATGATGATCGCGATAGCGCTGCGCCCAGATATACCCCACGAGGCGCATCTGCTTTCCCGGCTGCCCATGAGAGGTAAAGAAACCGCCGCCGTCCACGTACTGATAAAGCAGCGGATCGCAGCCGCGCAGTACCACAAGCAGGGCGCGCAGCGATGAAAAATAGCGCGCCATATTTATCACACACACAATACACAGAGCCCAAAACAGCGCGACAGTGCTGATCATACCTCCTCCCCGGCGACCCGCCCACGGAGACCCTCTCCGGGGCTACCGCTCCCCCGAAACTCAACCGACAGTTTGTGAAAGAGTGCGAGTGCGGTCACATTAATCCACCTGACCGACTCATTTAATAGTGTAGGAGATCAGTGAATTTTTTTGCCACACTGATGCGCTGCGATCCCATCAGGTTGATGATGAAATCTTTTAATGATACCTGTATCTCTCTGGCACGTAAGGCTTATTGACGCGGATTGCCGCTCCGTTTTATGGTGAATCGTCTATAATTCAGGTAGCGCTTACACACTTAAGGAAGGAGTACACTATGGCTTACAAACACATTCTTATCGCGGTCGATCTCTCACCGGAAAGCAAAATGCTGGTTGAGAAAGCGGTCTCTATGGCCCGTCCGTACAATGCGAAGGTTTCCCTGATCCATGTTGATGTGAACTACTCCGACCTCTATACGGGGCTGATCGACGTCAATCTGGGCGATATGCAAAAGCGCATCTCTGAAGAGACCCACCATGCGCTTACTGAGCTCTCTACCGGCGCCGGCTATCCCATTGCGGAAACGCTGAGCGGCAGCGGCGACCTCGGCCAGGTGCTGGTCGATGCGATTAAGAAATATGATATGGATTTGGTGGTCTGCGGGCATCATCAGGATTTCTGGAGCATACTGATGTCTTCCGCGCGTCAGCTGATCAATACCGTCCACGTTGATATGCTGATCGTACCGCTGCGTGATGAAGAAGACGAATAACGTCTTGCCTGACGCCAGTCCTTCCCTGTAAAACCTCTGCCGGTCGGCTTCACCGATCGGCAGAGCGCGTCATCTTAAATCTGCTTTTCGTAGAGACGATACCGCTTATACGGCAGGGCGCCGATTTTCTTCAGAATGTTGTTCATGCCGGTATTGCTTTCGAGGATCCAGGACATCTCCAGGGCGTCGATATTGCGCTTTTTAAACGGGTCGCGCAGTGCTTCAATCAGCAGCAGGGCAATCACCGGCCCGATGCGGCTGAACTGGTACTCTTCCCTTACGCCCATCAGCGGCACGCGGGCAGTGCGCACGCCGCTCACCTTCAGGCGCCACAGCAGCTTGGCCCAGCCCAGCGGCAGTAAGCGGCCGTGCAGATCGGCAACCGCTTCGTTGATATTCGGCATCCCGACGATAAAGGCGCAGGGTTTGCCTTCAATCTCGGCAATGTAAATCATGTCATCCGGCACCAGGAACTTCAGCTGATCGCCCATGGTGGCAAATTCGTGCTCGGTAAAAGGCACGAAGCCCCAGTTGTGCTGCCAGCCGGAGTTGAAGATCTCTCGCATCACCTGCATCTCCTGCGCAAACTGCTTGCGGTTGAGGCGGCGAATGGTGACCTGGGAACGCACCCGGTCCATCAGCTTGCTCAGGGATGGGTTAAAGTGCAGATCGGTGCGCTGCATCCAGTAAGCCAGCAGGTCAATGCCTTTACTGTAGCCCTGCTCTTCTACGCGCGCAGCATAATAAGGCTTTGAGTGCGGCATCATGGTCGAGGGCGGAGTATCAAAGCCGTCGATCAGCAGACCGCTTTCCTGATTGATGTTGAGGCTGAACGGGCCGGTAATTTTACGTGCGCCCTGGGATCTGAGCCACTCTTCGGCGGCCGCGAACAGCGCGCTGAACACCTCAGGATCGTCAATGGCGTCAATCATGCCGAAGTGGCCCGTGTCGTCGCCGTGAAGTTCGCGGTGCAGGGTATCTATCTGCGCGGTGATGCGGCCAACAACCTTGCCTTCCCTCTTTGCCACCCACGCCTGCCAGGTGATGTGGTCGGTGCCGGGATTTTTCTTCGACAGATGCTCTTCACGCTCAATAAAGAGAGGGTCAATCCAGTTAGGATCATCGCGAAACAGCGTGGAGGGGAAAGTGATGAATTCCTTAAGCTCTTGCTTATCCTGGACTTTTTCGATGCGGATCATAACCAGCCTTAGACTCTATAAATTACGGAAACAATTACGCAATAAAGCGCCATGAATTAAATGATGCGTGGAGCATTGCGCAGCATCATTACTAATCCATTAGGATAAGAAAATGAGATCAATCCATTAGCTGCGAGACAGTGCGGAGTTACCTTAAAATTACCTTAACGACGATTTTAGTAAATCCGGATTCAGATACGACAGCAATATTACAGCGCCTCGTCTGTTTTACTATTTGCAAAATCAGGCGCCCGGCGAGTATACCTTTTAACCTTTATTTGGATTTGATTTATTGAGCGTTATAGCGATAAATACAACTCATTGCTAATCGTATCTACTGATGTGACCCAGCTTTTTAGCACTTGATGCTGTTGTGGGCCTGAATCACAAACTAAGCATACACTTTTGAAAATCTTCCGTCATACTGGTCGAGTTATATCCATCTTTCTGAGTCAATCGCCATGTACCCGCGGGCGTAGTCGCTATGGATGCCAGGCATCTGTCGGCCATTCGGTAGACTCATGAATATGAGCGTTTACTTTTTCACCGTTTATGTTGACGAACGTGGGTTTATTAGTATAAGATATGGTAGAATGAAAATTAATTATTACAATATTAAAAATAAATTTTTACAAAATACACCATCTTCCCCCCAAGCGAATATCTGTATCATTCGGTGATTTTGAATCTATGGCTGCTTTGCATATGTCTGAAACAAGTTAAACCCAATCTATCCCCATGCGATATGCTGACTTTCCATCCCTGGTAGAGGCTTTAGACTATGCCGCTCAGGGAAATACAGGGATGAATTTCTACGACCGGCGTAATCAACTCGTAGCCGTACTGGAATATAGCGATCTGAAGCGTCGCGCGATGGCCAATGCCCGTCGCCTGCTGTCGCTCAATCTGCGCAAAGGCGATCGCGTTGCCCTCATCGCTGAAACCAGCGTTGGCTTCGTTGAATCATTCTTTGCCTGCCAGTATGCCGGTTTAATCGCCGTGCCGCTTGCGATCCCAATGGGTGTTGGCCAGCGTGATTCATACATGAGCAAATTACAGGGCCTTATCGCCAGCTGTAAGCCCGCTGCGATTATCAGTAGCGAAGAGTGGCTGCCGCTGATCAACTCTGTAAGCACCGATACGCCAGACCTGCGTATTCTCAGCCATGCCGATTTAAATGCTCTGCCTGAAGCCGATATTGAACTGACGCTGCCCGCGCCCGAAGATATTGCCTATCTGCAATACACCTCCGGCAGCACGCGCTTCCCGCGCGGCGTCATCATTACGCATCGCTCCGTGATGGCTAACCTGCAGGTTATCAGCCATGACGGGATCAAATTACGTCCGGGCGATCGCTGCGTCTCCTGGCTGCCGTTTTATCACGATATGGGCCTGGTGGTCTTCCTGCTGACGCCGGTCGCAACCCAGCTTTCCGTGGACTACATGAGCACCCAGGACTTCGCCATGCGCCCGATGCTGTGGCTGAAGCTCATCAGCAAAAACCGCGGCACCGTCTCTGTTGCGCCGCCGTTTGGCTACGATCTCAGCCTGCGCCGCAGCACAGAGAAAGATATGGCCGAGCTGGATCTCTCCAGCTGGCGCGTTGCCGGGGTTGGCGCAGAACCTATCTCCGCCGAGCAGCTGGAACAGTTCGGCGAGCGCTTTGCCGCCGTGGGCTTCAACAGCAACGCCTTTATGCCGTGCTATGGCCTGGCTGAGAACGCCCTGGCCGTCAGCTTCTCTGATGAGAACGAAGGTTTCAAAGTCAACGAAGTGGACCGCGACATCCTTGAATACCAGGGCAAAGCCGTGGTACCGACAAAAGACACTCGCGCTGTTTCCAGCTTCGTCAACTGCGGCAAGGCCCTGCCTGGCCACCGTATCGAAGTGCGTAGCGAAAGCGGCATTCCGCTGCCGGAGCGCGAAGTTGGCCGCATTTTCATCTCCGGCCCGAGCCTGATGAGCGGCTACTTCCACGACGCCGCATCGCAGAAAGAGATCAAGAAAACCGGCTGGATGGATACCGGCGACCTCGGCTACCTGCTTGATGGTTACCTGTACGTCACTGGCCGTAAGAAAGACCTGATCATCATTCGCGGCCGCAACATCTGGCCGCAGGATATCGAGTACGTCGCGGAGATGGAGCCAGAAATTCATCCTGGTGACGCCATTGCGTTCGTCACTCCGCAGGATCAGGAAGAGAGCGGTCGTATCGTGCTGCAGATCCAGTGCCGCGTCAGCTCCGAAGAGCGCCGCGCGCAGATCGTCCACTCCCTCACCGCGCGCATCCAGAGCGAATTCAGCGTCGCCGTTGATATCGAGCTGCTGCCGCCGCACAGTATCCCACGCACCTCCTCCGGCAAGCCGGCGCGTGCGGAAGCGAAAAAACGCTACCTGACTGCCCTGACTGAAGCCCTGACTCCTCCGCAAATGCAGCAAGTGGCAGGCTATGCTCAATGACGAAAACGGTCGCCATTACGGGTGTGACCGGTTTCATTGGTAAGCATATCGCTGACAATCTTCTCGCACGCGGCTTCCGCGTGCGGGCCTTAACCAGAACCTCGCGAAAAAGCGCAGCAGACAACCTAATCTGGGTACGCGGCTCACTCGAAGACAGAGATTCCCTTACCGAGTTGGTCAGCGGCGCCGATTGCGTCGTCCACTGCGCCGGTCAGGTACGCGGACACGCACAAGCCATCTTTACCGACTGCAACGTCAACGGTAGCCTACACTTAATGCAGGCGGCGATAGAGAGCGGGCGCTGCGAGCGTTTTTTATTTATGTCTTCTCTTGCCGCCCGCCATCCCGATCTCTCCTGGTACGCAAAGTCAAAAAGCACGGCTGAACAGGAGTTGACCGCTATGGCTTCGGGCATGACCCTCGGTATTTTTCGTCCGACGGCGGTCTATGGTCCCGGCGATAAAGAGATGAAGCCGCTGTTCGACTGGATGCTTCGCGGTATACTACCGCGTCTGGGTGATGCCAGCGCAAAGCTCTCTTTTCTGCACGTCACTGACCTGGCCGAAGCCGTAGGCCAGTGGCTGGTTGCAGAGCGGCCGCCCAGCGGTCCGCGCGAGTTGTGCGACGGTGATCCGGCGGGCTATAACTGGCAGCGCGTGCAGCATATTGGTGAAAAAGTGCGTAATGGAAAGGTACGATTAGTCGGAATACCATTACCTGTGTTAAAACTACTGGCTGACATCAGCGTTCTCGCTTGTCGTCTGGCTGGAAAAGAGCCGATGCTGACCCGCAGTAAAATCAACGAACTAACACATCAGAACTGGTCTGCAAGCAATAACGGCTTGTCGGAAGAGATAAACTGGTCCCCCAGGATCAGCCTTGAACACGCGCTGCGTGAACGGCAGTTCTGATAATCTGACAATAGGTGCGTCAAAGTTTCTATGCTAAATCGTGAAATAGTGATGGACTATATCCTTGAATGTTTACAGGGTATGGTTACAAATGGGGTGGAAATCGAGCCGGACAGCGACCTCGTTAATGAACTCGGTCTGGAGTCTATCAAAGTGATGGACCTGCTGATGATGTTAGAAGATCGCTTTGATATTTCCATTCCAATCAATATTTTACTGGATGTAAGAACGCCGGCGCAGCTGCTGGCAGCCTTGCTTCCCCACCTGGAGAAAACCTATGGGCCTTTATGATAGGTTTACGCGCCTTGCGAAGGATCGTGACCAGTTTCAAACCTCAGGTATCAATCCTTTCGGTACCTGCATTGACGAGATCTATTCGGCAACCGAAGGCCGTATCGGTGACCAGAAAATTATTCTCGCCGGTACCAACAACTATCTCGGTCTGACCTTCAATGCGCAGGCTATCGCCGCCGGTCAGGCAGCGCTGGCCGCGCAGGGCACCGGTACCACCGGTTCGCGTATGGCTAACGGCAGCTACGGTCCGCACCTGCAGCTTGAGCACGAGATTGCTGAGTTCTTCGATCGCCCTTCTTCTATCGTCTTCTCAACGGGCTATACCGCAAACCTCGGCGTCATTAGCGCCCTGGCCGTGCCGGGCGCCGTCGTTCTTCTTGACGCCGACAGCCATGCCAGCATCTACGACGCCTGCACCCTCGGCGGTGCCGAAATTATTCGCTTCCGCCACAACGCCGCCAGCGATCTTGAGCGCCGCATGGTGCGCCTGGGCGAGCGCGCCCGCGACGCTATCATCATTGTGGAAGGCATCTACAGCATGTTGGGCGACGTCGCCCCGCTGGCCGAGATCGTCGATATCAAGCGCCGCCTCGGCGGCTACCTGATCGTAGATGAAGCGCACTCCTTCGGCGTGCTCGGCAAACATGGCCGCGGTCTGGCGGAAGAAGTTGGCGTTGAAGCCGATGTCGATATCATCGTCGGCACCTTCAGCAAAAGCCTGGCGGCCATTGGCGGCTTCGCGGTCGGTAACAAGGAGATGGACGTGCTGCGCTACGCCAGCCGCCCCTATATCTTTACCGCCTCACCGTCGCCCTCCAGCATCGCCTCCGTGCGATCTTCGCTGAAAACCATTGCTCAGCACCCGGAGCTGCGTGAAAAGCTGTGGAGCAACGCACATCGCCTCTATGAAGGCCTGAAGGCGCTGGGCTACGAGCTTGGTCCGAACATCAGCCCGGTTGTACCGGTGGTGATTGGCTCGAAAGAAGAAGGCCTGCGCTTCTGGCGCGAGCTGATTAGCCGCGGCGTTTACGTTAACCTGGTGCTGCCGCCGGCGGCGCCGGCCGGTATTACCCTGCTGCGCTGCAGCGTCAACGCCGCCCACAGCGACGAGCAAATCGACACCATCATTAAGGTGTTTGCTGATATGAAGAATCAGTAATTCAGCCACGCTCGTAAAAGCGGCCCGCCGGGAAACCAGCGGGCCGCTTTGTTTTATGCTCAACCTGACGGCGCTCACGCCATCTCGATAACCACTTTGCCAAGGTGGTTGCCGGTATCCAGGGAGCGGTGAGCGCTGGCAATCTCTGCCATCGGATAGCTGGCGTAAATCAGGGGCTTACATTTTCCCTGCGCGAGCAGCGGCCAGACGTGCTTTTGCAGCGCCTGCGCTATTGTGCCCTTCTCCCGCGCCGTGCGCCCGCGCATCGTCGATCCGGTGACGGTTGCCCGCTTCAGCATCAGCGCCTGAACGTCAAACGATTCAACAATGCGCCCGCCCATAAAGCCAATGATCACCAGCCGACCGTCGCGGCGCAGCGCGCTCAGGTTCTGGTTAAAGTAGGGCGCGCCCACGATATCCAGAATAACGTCAACGCCCTCGCCGTCGGTCAGGCGCGCAATCTCAGCGGCAAAATCCTGAGTCTTGTAGTTGATGACCGTCGCCCACGGGCTCAGCGCCTCCGCCTTGCTGTCCTGGCCGACCGTGGTAAAGACCTTCATGCCCAGCGCCCGGCTGAGCATGATTGCCGTGGTGCCGATGCCGCTGGCGCCGCCGTGGATCAGGACGCTCTCACCGGGCGAGAGCCTGCCCATCTCAAACAGATTCGCCCACACCGTAAAGAAGGTCTCCGGAATCGCCGCCGCCTCGATGAAGGTCAGTCCTGGAGGAACAGGCAGCGTCTGGCTGGCGGCGACCGCGCAGTATTCGGCATAGCCGCCGCCGTCGGTGAGTGCGCAGACTTCATCGCCGGGACGAAACGCGGTAACCGATTCGCCAACGGCGACCACGACGCCGGCGACTTCAAGCCCCGGAATCTGCGTCACGCCTTCCGGCATCGGGTATTTGCCCTGGCGCTGCAGAATATCGGGGCGGTTTACGCCCGCTGCCTTCACCTGAATCAGCACGTCGTTCGCGCCCACCGCCGGGATCTCCGCGTCGCGAATTTTCAGCACTTCAGGCCCGCCAGGCCGTTCAATCTCAATGTATTTCACACTCTCACTCCAGGTAAGGCCGTTATTCACCAAAGGCGGCCAGCAGCTCTTTGGCGGCAAGCTGGCCGAGCGCATTCGCAGCGAAGGGGCTGTCGCCGGTCAATACTTTGCGGTCCTTGTGAACGCTGCCTTTAATATCGTCATTCACCAGCGTCATGCCCATCGCCTTCAGCTGCTCGCCGAAGAACCAGGTCAGACTACCGGGCATGTAGCCGATATCGGGCGTTTGCTTATCGGCCGCATCAGGGAACGCGCAGATAGCGTAACCGTCGAGCGGGTTATCGCCGCCGCGCAGGGAGAGAAACGCTGCCGGGCCGTGGCAGAGTGAGATAACGAAGCGATCGTTATCCATCGCCCAGCGCAGCGCCCGGGCGACATCCTCGCTCTCCGGCAGGCCAATCAGCGCACCGTGGCCGCCGGGAATAAAGACGCCGGCATACTCGCTATCCGCGTCCAGCTGCGCCACAACGTCAGAGAGCTTTTTCGGGCTGCGGAACTGCGCCTGATACTGGCCGAAAAATGGGACAATTTTTTCGTCCTGGTGCGGCATCGCCCAGTACTCAAATTTGGTCATCATGCCGGAGACGGTGGCAATATCGAAATCAAAGCCCGCCTGGTGCAGATGGTACATCGGCAGCAGCGTCTCAACCGGGTGATTACCGGTGGAGAAGAGCGTGCCGTTATCCATCGGCAGATAGCGTTCATCTGCGGCGATGGTCAGAATTTTTTTTCCGCCGCGGTAGCGGGACGGATAGTCAGCGCCGCTGAGATCGGAAACCGGCTTCGTGAACTGGCTGAGAGAATACTCTGAGGGAAAAAAGGCATTCTCTTCGGCGTGGTCCGGCTGCGGCTGCTTGCTTTTATCATCTGCCATTTCATCAATCCTCGTGTTGTGGAAAAGGGTTAGATTTACTCTCACTGTTTTGTTCACGGTCGTCATGCAACATAGCGACCCGAATGGCCTGAGCCGTGGTAGCCACGCCCAGGCGACTGCGCACGCGCCGCAGATGGTTCTCTACGGTACGCTCAGAGATCCTCAGTACGCCGGCAATGTCGCCCTGCTTCAATCCCTGGCTGACCAGCCTCAGCACTTCACTCTCTCTTGCAGTGAGCGCAGCCGATCTCTCCTGCCCGTGCAGATCGAGAATGCGGCGGAAGTGGCGGTAAGCCTCGCTGCCCAGCAGGCTTAATATTAGCTCAGCCCTGGGTGACGCGGTGATTGCCGTACCGCCGAGACTGAGGGCGCCCTCAATGCCTGCGCGCCCGAAAACCGGTATCTGGATGCCGTTCAGCGCGCCGCGAAGGGGTTTTTGGATAATGCGGTATTCACCCTCTGCGCTCTGCGCACCGGTTTTACACCACAGAAAAGGTCGGGAAGTCGTGAGAAAGTGCCGGTTTACCGGACAGCGCTGAAGATAGGTTTTTTCATCAAGATCGTCATCGAACCAGTAGCCCTCCAGCCAGTAAATACGCTCAATAAACGCCTCGCGGGACGGGGCTATCGAGAACAGTACAATGCGATCGTAGCCAAACTCCTGCGCGACGTCGCGTACGTGCTGCTTCAGTTCATCCAGCGTTCTGGCCGACGCCATTCTGAGGATGATGTCGAGGGCATCTTGGGCCATTTCTGCTCCGGCGCTTACCTGTCTCTTCACAACACACTAGATGGTTATTCAAAGAGTGACCATAGGGGAAATCCCCTACTGCGCGGCCGGCGTCCCTTGCGCGGGGCATCAGCCGCCGCGCGAGGAGCAGGTTACTGCTGTTTATCGAAGCGCCAGACCAGCCATAGCGCGAGCGCCAGCAGCAGCAGCGGCGGCAGCAGCGTCGCCAGCTGAACATTGAGCGACAGCAGTAGGCCGAGGTTAACGATAATCTGATAGCTGATATAGGTCAGCAGGCCGACGATCACGCCGACGGCCAGCCGGCTGCCGACGCCGGGCGAGCGGGGCGCGACGAAGGTAAAGGGGATCGCCAGCAGGATCATCGCCAGCATCAGGATGGGGCGCCCCAGCTTCTGCCACAGCGCGATGCGGTACTGGACGCTCGGCTGCCCGGTATCGTTGAGATAGCCGATATAGTGGTTCAGCTGCCGGATTGAGAAGCTGTCCGCCGGCATGGTCAGCTCCTCCAGCGACATGCCGGTGAAAATGGAGTGCCATTCCAGGCTATCCACCGTCTCAACCTTCTTCTGGCGGTCAAGCCAGCGCTTCTGATTAACCCCCTGCAGCAGCCAGGTACCGTCTTTTTGCACCGTGGCGCTGCGGGCGTAGATATAGCTCTCAAGCGACAGATCCGGCTTATAGGTGAAAATTTCCACCCCCTGCGGCTGCTGGTTCGCATCGAGCTGCTTGACGGTGACAAACTCGTTCCCTTTACGCGCCCACAGCACGTTGCTCGGATTGGTATTGTCTTTATCCTTCGCCATGGCGCTATTTTTCATCTGCAGCGCCCGCTGCTGCAGCGGCGAGGCCACCCACTCATCCAGCGCCCCCAGAGGCAGAGCGATCAGTACCCCGGCAACCAGCACCACCAGGCCAATGCGGAAAATAGAAAAACCGACGGTGCGAATAGCGGTCAGCTCCAGGTTTTTCGACAGTATGCCCATGCCGACAATACCGCCCAGCAGCGCGATAAAAGGCGCAAGGTCGATCAGGCTGCGCGGCGTGGTCATCACTACCACCATTACCGCCTGCGTCCAGTGGTAGCCCGCGGGGCTGACGTCATCCAGCTCGTTGATCAGGTTGAAGGTGGTAAACAGCGGGATCAGCAGCGCGGCGGCGGCGGCAAAGCCGAGAAAGACGTTGCGGATCAGGTAGCGGCTGAATATGTTCATCGGGAAAACTTCTGCAGCAGTGAAAAGTCGCGGGCAACCAGAAGCAGGACCCCGATCAGCATCAGCAGCGGCACCAGCCACATACCGGGCATCACCGGAATCGCGCCATTAGCCACAAGCGGCCGGCAGACTTTGCCGCCGTAAAAGATAACAATGAACAGCACCGTCAGCGGCAGCAGCGTGGCAAATCGCCCCTGCCGCGGTTTTGTCCGGCTCAGGGAGATGGCCATCAGCGCCATCAGGATAGTGCTTATCCCGCGGCTCTGTCGCCACTGCAGCTCCGCTTTATCCGCCGAATCATGGGAGCGCAGCAGCGCCCTGGCCGCCTCCGCCTTGCGTTTGATATTCAGCCCCTGCAGCAGCGGCTTGAGATGCAGGCTGAGGTTCTTATAGATCTGCTCGTTGTCGGCGCTGCCGTTGTGGTCCAGCGTATAGGAGGTACCCGCCTTCAGCTCAACCGACGGCGTTTTCGGCGACGGGTTAGTAACCTGCACCACCTGCGCCCGATAGAGGCTGGTTTTGCTGTCGGACGCCGTGTAGATCAGGGCATCCGTCAGCCGGCTGGTGCCATCATTGATCTGCGAGGCCAGCACCATGCGGCCATCATCATTGACGTTGAATTTGTTGGCCACCAGGTGGTTAACGTCCAGCTCCGACTGGGACTGCTGCTGCAGCTTATAAATCTGCGCATAGGCCCAGGGACGGCCGTACATGGACAGCACGGTGACCAGGATCCCCAGCGGCACCGCCAGCCACAGTACGGCCTTGTAGATCTTCGCCGGGCTGGCGCCGGTGGCGAACATCGCCGTCATTTCCGAGTCGTTGTAGAGCTGGCCAAGCGCAATGCCGACCGACACATACAGGCCAACGGGCAGCAGCATCTCAAGGGCAATCAGGACCTTATAAAAGACCACACTCATCACCACCTCAAGCGCCAGCGTGCCGTTGGCAGCCTCGGTCAGGTAGCGCTGGGCGGAGTAGCTGGCGAAGATAAAAATAAGGAAGCCCACGATGGTAAGGACTAACCTCTGGGTCTGGCCAACGATATAGCGCTCAATCAAAAACATATACTTTCACTATCCCGCATTATCGAAGCGCAGACAGCCCGCTGGCCGCCTACCCTTCACTCTCTTTTTGCAGCATATCATGCACCATCGCCAGCACCTGATGGACTTCATCAGTGGTTAACGCCCCGTCTTTGGCCCAGCGCACGCGCCCCTCTTTATCCAGCACCAGAATCGTTGAGCTTTCCTCTTTCAGGTGCCAGGCCAGTCGGCCAATCCCTTCATTATCGACGATAAACTGCGACCAGGCGTAGCGACGCTTATTTTTCTCAAGCTTGCCCTTCACAAAAAAGCCGGAGCCGGGGATCGCGTCGTCCGTGTTTACCATGGTGGTAGGCTGAAAGCGGTCGTCGGGAAAGTGGGCAGCCTTAACGGCCTTGATCAGAAAAGAGTTCTTCTTTTTTGCCGAGGTACGCCCGGCGATATACTGCACGATGCGTATCTTGCCTGCAAATTGCGCGCTTTTCCACGGCCGGTAGCTGAAGGAGCCATCGTCATTGAGCAGCATTTCTCCGCCATCGGTAATGGTTATCGGCGCCGGCGGCTGCCCCACCACAAAGTTGTGCGCCGAGGCCATCAGGGGGAAAAGACACAGCGGCAGGAGCAGCAATTTTAGTAACTTCATGTTGTTTCCTTTTGCGGGAGCGACCCTGTTAACTATAACGATAGACCAAGGGAAACAGCGTTACGAAAATGGCGAGATAGCGCCCGGCGGGCCACCGCGCACGGCCGCGGCCGTGCGCTGGTTGAGGCTTACAGCGGATAGCGCTCTAGCAGCAATTCAAGACGCTGGCGCAGATCCGCATCGAGCGACACGGGCGCGCTGTAGGGCTTCACCCCGGACAGGTCGTCGGCCACCAGCTCGTCGTGCTTGTCACCCATAATACCGTTGATGGCGGCCATAAAGCGCGATACCTGCAGCGCCTCTTCGTTGTTCGGCTCGATAGCGCGCAGCGTATCGTAGTAGGAGACCTGCTCGCTGATTATCTTCCGCACGTCGTGGAACTCGCGTCCGGTCAGCTCGGGCCTGGCGATCATCTGCTGCAAATCACGCATCTGCTGCTGGCGGTAGGTGTTAAAATTCTCCACGCTGGCCAGCCGGATATGGCGCAGGGAGTAACGTACCATCATCCAGAACGGGATGCTTAAATGCATCCGCAACAGTTTGCCGTAATGCGCTATGCCCTGCGCGTTCTGGTTGCGGAACGCGTCCTGGAAACGGCCCAGATAGACCGTCACCTTGCCGAACAGATAGCGCGCTTCGTGTTTGTGGCTGTACAGACGCAGGGCAAAGCGCAGGTGCTTATAGCGTGAGCGAATATACTTAAACTGCTGGCGCTCCTGTTTGGAGAGACCGCCGTTTCTGATCTGCTTGCTCACCAAGCGCCACAGCTCCGTGCGGGTGAAGCCGTCCTCCCAGTGCTGCAGGCAGAGCGCGTAGTTGGCGCGGATCGTCTCTTCCGTGCAGCGTAAATTAATTACCGGCGGCAGGCTAACGTGCTCGTCAATAACATCATCTTCGTCAATAGCATCAAAAAGCCGTTGCTCCGTCTGCGCGGAAAAGTGATTCCATGTATTGGTCATGAGCTACTCTCGCTGGCACCCTTAAATTTTAATTGCTTGCGTTGAAAATAGGCACGCATCGTCGGGAAGAACGACGTCAGCACATCCAGTGCCTGGCCGCCAAAATAGGCCCAGGCGGCACCAATTACGCCAAAGAAATGCGACAGTACGATTAACAAAATAATATAAGAGACCGAGGCGACAGTCTGCATCACAAGGAAAATACGCTGCTTACCGGCCATAAACAGCAGCGACTCCTGCGGAAAGCCCACCATTGAGATAACAATGGCGCCCAGCATCACCTGAATCAGGTCGTAGGCCTCCAGATATTTGTGGCCAAAGACCAGCGAAATAAGCGGTTTACCAATAAGCAGCACCGCCGCCGCCACCAGAATACCGACGCCGCCCGCCAGGGCCGCGGACTTGATGGCAAGCTTCCACGGTTTTTTCGTCCGCGGGTCCATGCGCATGATTTCCGGATAGAAGCTCTTCTCCAGCAGGCTTGCCGGGGTACCGGCCGCGTCGAAGAAGGTCATGGCGATTTTAAACAGACCCGCAGCCGCCGGGCCCAGCACGATACCGACCAGCACCGTAGTGCAGGAGTTGCGCGCCGCCCAGATAGAGTGGGCGAAGTTGGTGGTCCAGACGAAGTTCCACGCATCTTCCAGCTTGCGTCCGGCTTTGAAGATGCTCGGACGCAGGGCATTGCGAATATTCAGGCGCTTGAGCTCTTTCGCCGCAAACCACCAGTACATGGTGCCGCCAACGAGGTTAGAGAGGTACCAGGCGACCACAAAGCCGGCAAAGCCCAGCTCGAAATACCAGGCAATCACGCTGCCCAGCGCCCGCAGGAAAGGCTTGGTGGCCTGCTGAATGGCAATCAGATCGAAGCGGTCAACGGCGCGCAGGATCCCGGTCGGGGTCGAGGCCGCCATCGACGGAATCAGGGTACAGTAGAGCATCGCCAGCCAGAAATCGTCTGAGGTCAGCCCCATTGAATGAGAAAGGAACGGCAGCAGGATCATCCCGCCGGCCACGGCGACCGCGCCGCTGGCAATATCAAGGCCGAAGGAGAGCGAAATAACGTCGCGAAAGCGCTGAATATTTTTACTTGCCAGCGCGGGCGTGCCGTACTGCACCACCAGCTGCCAGGTCTGGAATTTAATAAAATCACTGATCGCTTTGGCGTAGGACTGCACCACCACCAGCACGCCGAACATTTCCGGCGTCATGCCTTTACCGGCACAGGAGAGCGCAATCAGGCCGAGCAGAGCGCTCACAACATTACTGGAGCCCAGATAAGCGGTATTGCGGATAATGGTGCGGAACGCACCGTCAGAAAACCAACGTTTCATGCTAAAAAAACCAGTCAGACCAGATTATCGATCGCTCAGCGGAAATAACTTCCCCGGCATACACTTCAGACACGCCAATAGTTATGGTCTGAGTTAAGAGGTGCCTCTGTCCTTGGTATATAGAGCCAGAACGGTTGCGTTCCATTAACAGCGCCCGGACGACTAAAAAGTCCGGGCTGGCGCCAGGCGGGCATCAGAATAAACTAAAAATTGGTTAATCTAAAGGCGAGAAAGCATGTTAAGCCAAAGCCCGTTATGCCTGCCCGTCGGCGACACCGTTCTGCGACGCGCGATTACGGTGCGACTTCCCGGCAACGTCAGAAACCAGCTCAAGCGCTTTCGCCAGCACATCTTTGTACGGCATTCTTGAGTCCAGCTCGTAAATATGCGTGCCGTTGTACTGGATAGTCGACATGATGCCGATTTTATCCCGCAGCTCTTCGTAATCGTGGTCGGGTTTACGCGAGAAGGCGGGCTCGACGTCAATATCCAGGC
>OJYJ01000019.1_pt1 | contig 19263 bp, 16 predicted proteins | sample 1600941 | NCBI WGS metagenome assembly OJYJ01 (sample SAMN04436912, study PRJEB24849) | human gut metagenome | biome: human gut; feature: NICU; material: stool | host: Homo sapiens | place: USA: Saint Louis, MO | collected 2012-05-10
GCAGGCCGCCATGAGCGGCGGCAAGCTGTGCGGCGACGGCGGCTTTACCCGCCGCTGCCAGCAGTGGATGGAACAGCGCTTCGGCAGCGCCAAGGTCCTGCTGACGCCCTCCTGCACCGCTTCACTTGAGATGGCGGCGCTGCTGCTGGATATTCAGCCCGGCGATGAAGTGATTATGCCGAGCTATACCTTCGTCTCCACCGCCAACGCCTTCGTGCTGCGCGGGGCGAAAATCGTCTTTGTTGACATCCGCGCCGATACCATGAATATCGACGAAACGCTGATTGAAGCGGCGATCACCGACAAAACGAAGGCCATCGTGCCCGTGCACTACGCGGGCGTGGCCTGCGAGATGGATGTCATCATGGCTATTGCCGGCAAATACAATCTGTTTGTGGTTGAAGATGCCGCGCAGGGCGTGATGTCCACCTATAAAGGGAAAGCGCTGGGGACCATCGGCCACATCGGCTGCTTCAGTTTCCACGAAACTAAAAACTACACCGCCGGCGGCGAGGGCGGGGCGACGCTGATTAACGATCGCGCCCTTATCGAGCGGGCGGAAATTATCCGTGAAAAGGGCACTAACCGCAGCCAGTTCTTCCGCGGCCAGGTGGACAAGTACACCTGGCGCGATATCGGCTCCAGCTACCTGATGGCCGATCTGCAGGCCGCCTATCTGTGGGCGCAGCTGGAGGCGGCGGACCGCATTAACCTGCAGCGCCTCAGCCTGTGGCAGACCTACTGCGATGCGCTGAAGCCGCTGGCGGACGCCGGGCGCATTGCGCTGCCGACGATCCCAGCGGACTGCCGCCACAACGCCCACATGTTTTACATCAAGCTGCGCGACGAAGCGGACCGCAGCCGGCTGATCGCCTGGCTGAAAGAGGCCGAGATCCTCGCCGTCTTCCACTACATTCCGCTGCATACCTCACCCGCAGGCGGCGCCTTTGGCCGTTTCCACGGCGATGACCGCTTTACTACCGCTGAAAGCGAGCGCCTGCTGCGCCTGCCGCTGTTCTACAACCTTTCGCCGGTTAACCAGCGCACGGTGATTAACTCGCTGCTGAGCTACTTCGCCTGATATGTCGCTGGCAAAAGCATCCATCTGGACGGCGGCCAGTACGCTGGTCAAAATTGGCGCCGGGCTGCTGGTCGTCAAGCTGCTGGCGGTCTCCTACGGGCCGTCCGGCATCGGCCAGGCGGGCAACTTCCGCCAGCTGGTGACGGTGCTCGGCGTGCTCGCGGGGGCCGGGATCTTCAACGGCGTCACCAAATACGTGGCCCAGTATCGCGACGAACCGCAGCAGCTGCGCGGCGTGGTCGGCACCGCCTCGGCGATGGTGCTCGGCTTCTCAACGTTGCTGGCGATAGCGTTTGTGCTGGCGGCGGCGCCCATCAGCCGGGCGCTGTTCGGTCACGATCACTATCAGGGGCTGGTGCGCCTCGTGGCGCTGGTGCAGCTGGGGATCGCCTGGGCGAACCTGCTGCTGGCCCTGCTGAAGGGCTTTCGCGACGCCGCCGGCAACGCGCTGGCGCTGATTGCCGGCAGCCTGATCGGCGTGCTGGCCTATCTGCTGTGCTGGAAAGTGGGCGGCTATCAGGGCGCGCTGCTCGGCCTGGCGCTGGTCCCGGCGCTGGCGGTGGTTCCGGCGGCGGTAATGCTGGCCCGGCGCAGGGCGATTCCTTTTGCTTATCTTCGCCCGCGCTGGGACGCGGTGCTGGCAGGGCAGCTCGGCAAGTTCACCCTGATGGCGCTCATTACCTCGGTCACGCTGCCGGTGGCCTACGTGATGATGCGAAACCTGCTGGCGGCCCACTACAGCTGGGACGAAGTGGGGATCTGGCAGGGGGTCAGCAGCATCTCCGACGCCTACCTGCAGTTTATTACCGCTTCCTTCAGCGTCTATCTGCTGCCGACCCTGTCGCGGCTGACCGCCAAAAGCGATATTACCCGCGAAATCGGCAAAGCGTTAAAATTCGTCCTGCCGGCGGTGGCCGCCGCCAGCCTGACGGTCTGGCTGCTGCGCGATTTCGCCATCTGGCTGCTGTTTTCAGCGAAGTTTACCGCCATGCGCGACCTGTTTGCCTGGCAGCTGGTGGGCGATGTGCTGAAGGTGGGCGCCTACGTTTACGGCTATCTGGTGATCGCCAGGGCGTCGCTGCGCCTGTATGTTCTGGCCGAAATAAGCCAGTTCGCGCTGCTGACCGCCTTTTCACACTGGCTGATCCCGAGCCACGGCGCCGCCGGGGCCGCCCAGGCCTACATGGCGACCTATATTGTCTATTTCGCGCTCTGTAGCAGCGTATTCCTAATCTGGCGTAAACGGGCATGACCGCACTGATACACGTACTGGGATCGGATATCCCGCACCACAACCAGACCGTGCTGCGCTTCTTCAATGAGGCGCTGGCGGCGGGGAGCGCGCACGCGCGCGCTTTCATGGTCGTCGGCGACGAGGGAACGCTGGCGCCGCTGGCGCCGGCCCTGTCGCTGCAGTTTTTTAGCAGCAAGAAAGCGCTGGCGGACGCGGTGATTGCAAAGGCAAAAGCGGATCGCGGCCAGCGCTTCTTCTTCCACGGCCAGTTCAACACCGGGCTGTGGCTGGCGCTGCTCTCAGGCGGCATTAAGCCCGCGCAGTTTAACTGGCACATCTGGGGCGCAGATCTGTATGAGATCTCCCGCGGGCTGAAGTTTCGCCTGTTTTATCCGCTGCGGCGGATGGCGCAGGGGCGCGTCGGCTGCGTTTTCGCCACCCGGGGCGATCTGAGCTATTTCTCGGCCCGCCATCCCGGCCCGCGCGCGGAGCTGCTCTACTTCCCGACGCGGATGGATCCGGCGCTTAATACCATGCGCAGCGCGCCGCGCGAGGCGGGGCCGCTGACTATTCTGGTGGGCAACTCCGGCGACCGCAGCAACGAGCACATCGCCGCCCTGCGGGCCATCCATCAGCAGTTTGGCGATAGCGTCAACGTGGTGGTGCCGATGGGCTATCCGGACAATAACGACGCCTATATCAACGAGGTCAGCGCGGCGGGCGCCGCGCTGTTCAGCGCCCAGCGCCTGCAGGTCCTGCGCGACAGACTGGCCTTCGACGACTATCTGGCCCTGCTGCGGCGCTGCGATTTAGGCTATTTCCTGTTTCCGCGCCAGCAGGGGATCGGTACGCTGTGTCTGCTCATCCAGGCGGGCATTCCCTGCGTCCTCAACCGCGAGAACCCGTTCTGGCAGGATATGGCCGAGCAGCACATACCGGTGCTGTTCAGCGGCGATCCGCTTGATGAACAGACGGTCCGGGAGGCGCAGCGCCAGCTGGCGGAAGTGGACAAAACCCGCATCGCCTTTTTCCGGCCAAACTATCTGCAGCCCTGGCACCGGGCGCTGCGCATCGCCGCAGGGGAGGCACAATGAGCCTGATGCAGTTTACCGGCCTGCTGGTGGTCTGGCTGTTTGCCTCGCTGTTTATCGCCACCCTGACGTACCTTGAGTTTCGCCGGGTGCGCTTTAACTTTAACGTCTTCTTCTCGCTGCTGTTTCTGCTGACCTTCTTCTTCGGCTTTCCGCTGTCGATGACGCTGGTGTTCCGCTTCAACGTCGGCATTGCGCCGCCGGAGATCCTGCTGCAGGCCCAGCTGTTCGCCGCCTGCTTTTACGCCGTCTATTACGTGACTTACAAAACCCGGCTGCGCCGCAGCGGCGTACCGGGCGCGCGCAGGCCGCTGTTTACCATTAACCGCGTTGAGGCCCACCTGACCTGGGGGATCCTGGCGCTGGTGGCCCTGCTGTGCGTCGGCATCTTTTTTATGCACAACGGCTTCCTGCTGTTCAAGCTGCACTCCTACAGCCAGATCTTCTCAAGCCAGGTTTCCGGCGTGGCGCTCAAGCGCTTCTTCTACTTCTTTATCCCGGCGATGCTGGTGGTCTACTTCCTGCGCCAGGACAGCAAGGCGTGGATCTTCTTCCTGGTCAGCACCGTGGCCTTTGGTCTGCTGACCTACGTCATCGTCGGCGGCACCCGGGCCAATATCATCATCGCCTTCGCCATTTTTCTGTTTATCGGCATTATCCGCGGCTGGATCTCGCTGTGGATGCTGGCGGCGGCGGGCGTGCTGGGTATCGTCGGGATGTTCTGGCTGGCGCTCAAGCGCTACGGCATGAACGTCAGCGGCGACGAGGCGTTTTACACCTTCCTCTATCTCACTCGCGATACCTTCTCGCCGTGGGAAAACCTTGCCCTGCTGCTGCAGAACTATGACAAGATTGATTTCCAGGGGCTGGCGCCGATCGTCCGCGACTTCTACGTCTTTATTCCGGGCTGGCTGTGGCACGATCGGCCGTCGATGGTGCTCAATACCGCCAACTACTTTACCTGGGAGGTCCTCAACAACCACTCGGGGCTGGCGATTTCGCCAACGCTTATCGGTTCGCTGGTGGTGATGGGCGGCCTGTGGTTTATCCCGCTCGGCGCGGTGGCGGTAGGCCTTATCATTAAGTGGTTTGACTGGCTTTATCTGCAGGGCCTGCAGGAGACGAACCGCTATAAAGCGGCGATTCTGCACAGCTTCTGCTTTGGTGCGATTTTTAACATGATCGTCCTGGCGCGCGAAGGACTCGACTCTTTTGTGTCGCGGGTGGTCTTTTTTATGGCGATTTTCGGGCTCTGCCTGCTGCTCGCCAAATTGCTTTACTGGCTGCTTGATGCGGCCGGGCTTATTCATCAGCGCCCGGACGCGCTGCGGCAACCTCTGGTCTGACGGGAACAAACATGACAGAACCAACCGCTGCCCCGCTGTACAGCATACGCGGGCTGCAGCTTATTGGCTGGCGGGATATGCAGCACGCGCTGGATTATCTTTTCGCCGGCGGTGAAATAAGGCAGGGCACGCTGGTGGCAATCAATGCCGAAAAGGTACTGACCTCTGAAGATAATCCCGAGGTCCGGGCCTTAATCAGCGACGCCGAGTTTAAATACGCCGACGGCATCAGCGTCGTGCGTTCTATTCGCAAAAAGTACCCGCAGGCCAACGTCTCCAGAGTGGCCGGCGCGGATCTGTGGGAGGCGCTGATGGCGCGCGCCGGCGAGGAGGGCACGCCGGTGTTTCTGATCGGCGGTAAAGCCGAGGTCATGGCGCAAACCGTGAAGCAGCTGCGCGCGCGCTGGAACGTGAATATCGTCGGCAGTCAGGACGGCTATTTTGCGCCGCAGGCGCGCGAGGCGCTGTTCGAACAGGTCCGGCAGAGCGGAGCGAAAATCGTGACCGTGGCGATGGGCTCGCCGAAGCAGGAGATACTGATGCGCGACTGCCGCCGAGTGCACCCCGATGCGCTTTATATGGGCGTCGGCGGCACTTACGACGTCTTTACCGGCCACGTAAAGCGCGCGCCGCGGGTGTGGCAAAATCTCGGGCTGGAGTGGCTGTACCGCCTACTGTCGCAGCCGAGCCGGATTTCCCGACAGCTGCGCCTGCTGCGCTATCTTCGCTGGCACTATACGGCGAAACTCTGATCTTCCCGGCATATTGCGCAGCAAATGCGCAATATGATCGCGGAATTAATACATCATTTGCCATTTATCAAAAATTGATAAACCATTCGCATCCTTAATAACCTGCCTGTCTTAAAAACAGGCGGTGATGGGTATTCCATTATGTTCATAACAATAACCGGCCCTGACCGGAACGTTGCAAACACATGAGGTTCTATGGCTGAAAAACACCCGGCGCTTCAGCGAGGTCTGGAAGCGCGACACATTGAGCTTATCGCTCTCGGCGGCACTGTTGGCGTTGGCCTGTTTATGGGATCGGCGAGCACGCTGAAGTGGGCGGGGCCGTCGGTACTGCTGGCCTACATCATTGCCGGGCTGTTCGTCTTCTTCATCATGCGATCGATGGGCGAAATGCTCTTCCTGGAGCCGGTGACCGGTTCATTTGCAGTCTACGCGCACCGCTACATGAGTCCCTTCTTTGGCTATCTGACGGCCTGGTCCTACTGGTTTATGTGGATGGCCGTCGGTATCTCTGAGATAACCGCCATTGGCGTCTACGTCCAGTTCTGGTTCCCGGAGATGGTGCAGTGGGTGCCGGCGCTGATTGCCGTCGGGCTGGTGGCGCTGGCGAACCTGGCGGCGGTGCGCCTGTACGGCGAGCTGGAGTTCTGGTTTGCGATGATCAAGGTCACCACCATCATTGTGATGATCGTGATCGGCCTCGGGGTGATTTTCTTCGGTTTTGGCAACGGCGGCCACGCTATCGGCTTCGATAACCTCACCGCGCACGGCGGCTTCTTTGCCGGCGGCTGGAAGGGCTTTCTGACGGCGCTGTGCATCGTGGTGGCGTCCTATCAGGGCGTTGAGCTTATCGGCATTACCGCCGGTGAGGCGAAAAACCCGCAGGTCACGCTGCGCAGCGCGGTGGGCAAGGTGCTGTGGCGGATCCTGATTTTCTACGTCGGCGCTATTTTCGTTATCGTCACCATCTTCCCGTGGAATGAGATAGGCAGCAACGGCAGCCCCTTCGTGCTGACCTTTGCCAAAATCGGCATCACCGCCGCGGCCGGTATCATCAACTTTGTGGTGCTGACCGCCGCCCTCTCCGGCTGCAACAGCGGAATGTACAGCTGCGGACGTATGCTCTACGCGCTGGCGAAAAACCGCCAGCTGCCGCGGGCGATGGCGAAGGATTCCCGCCACGGCGAGCCGGTGATGGGCGTGGCGGTCTCCATCGCCATTCTGCTGGTGGGCTCCTGCCTCAACTATATTATTCCCAATCCGCAGCGGGTGTTTGTCTACGTCTACAGCGCCAGCGTTCTGCCGGGCATGGTGCCGTGGTTCGTGATTTTGATTAGCCAGCTGCGCTTTCGCGAAACCCACAGGCAGGCGCTGGCCAGCCATCCGTTCCGTTCGGTGCTGTTTCCGTACGCCAACTGGCTGACGATGGCCTTTTTAGTCTGCGTTCTCATCGGCATGGGTATCAATGAGGATACGCGGATGTCGCTGTTTGTCGGCGTGATTTTCCTGGCGGCTGTGACGCTGCTGTACAAGGTATTTGGCCTGAGCAAACGCGCTGAGCAGGCGGGTTCGCAGCAATAAGCGACAAAACGCGCAAAGCATAACCAAACGCGCATATTCTTGAAAAAAGCACTAGACAGCGGGGCGTGACGTCCGTATTATCCACCCCCGCAACGGCGCTAAGCGCCCGTAGCTCAGCTGGATAGAGCGCTGCCCTCCGGAGGCAGAGGTCTCAGGTTCGAATCCTGTCGGGCGCACCATTTTACCCGGTGCTGGAGCTGCGGTGGCCTGTGAATTTGGCAGGGCCGCGTAAGTAAAGAATACAGTGGTGGCTATAGCTCAGTTGGTAGAGCCCTGGATTGTGATTCCAGTTGTCGTGGGTTCGAATCCCATTAGCCACCCCATTATTTAGAGTTTTGTGATATGCGAAGGTGGCGGAATTGGTAGACGCGCTAGCTTCAGGTGTTAGTGTCCTTACGGACGTGGGGGTTCAAGTCCCCCCCCTCGCACCACAACTCTCAATGAATTGAACGAAAAATTCAAAAAGCAGTATATCGGCGAGTAGCGCAGCTTGGTAGCGCAACTGGTTTGGGACCAGTGGGTCGGAGGTTCGAATCCTCTCTCGCCGACCAAATTTGAGCCCCGCTTTATGCGGGGTTTTTTCTATTCTGATTCTGCCAGTTTCCCGTAAATATATCGTATTGTCTCCGAACGACGACATCTCATGGATTCTTAAATCGCTTTAGCCGACGATTCTTATGTGTCGGAGTGGCGTAGCCTGTGCGATAATAACCCTGTAGATGCTCATTCCATCTCTTATGTTCGCGCAAGCCTCATAAACTCCGGAATGATGCAGAGCCATTTGCGGTGCTTATCGTCCACTGACAGATGTCGCTTCGGCCTCATCAGACACCATGGACATAACGTTGAGTGAAGCACCTTTTGTTGTCAAAACGACCTGTTTAACGCCTGCGCTGGCTTCAGCGCAGGCGTTTTTTTATGGATGGGCGAAAAGAAAAGGGCCGAACGGCCCTTTTTGTCAGGAAGGCGGGTTGTTTTTCAGCGTTAACAGCAGCCCGTCGCGGCGCATTGCGGCCGCCTCTTCCGGCTGTTTGAGCTTATCCAGCGCATCGGCAAGCCAGGCGTAGTCGAAGGCGTCGGGACGCTGCTTCAGCGCGGCGCGGAAGGCGACGGTGGCTTCGTGCCATTCGCCGTGCTTCATCAGCGACTGGCCCAGCGTGCTCCACAGCAGCGGGCGGTCGCCCACGCTCTTGAGCTGCTGGCGCAGCACCTTCTCCAGCTGTTCAGGATTGCTGGTTTTCAGCCGCGGGATGGGCAGCAACAGGCGGTCGTCGTACTGGCGCTTGAGGCCGTCGATGATGATCTGCTGGGCGGTCTCGTGGTCGTTACACTCGATCAGATGGTCCGCCATTGCTACCTGCAGCGCCACCTGATGGCGGGTTTTGCGGCTCTGGGCTTTCCACCACTCGCCGAGTCCTTCGCTGCCCTGATCGGCGCGCGCCTGATCCATCAGGCCAATCCACGCCTGCTGCTCCAGCGCGCTGCGGTGGGCTTCATCGCCGACGTTGGCTTTCGCCATTGAGGGCAGGATCTCCAGCAGTGAGGACCAGGCGCCGGTGCGGATATAGGCCTGTTCCGCCAGGCGCAGCACTTCCGGATGGCGGGGCGCTATCTCCAGCAGGCGGTCGACGCCGTGGCGGGCGGCGTGATCTTCATTGCGGGCCAGCTGCAGGCGCACGCGGGTGATCTCGACCGGGATCGGATCGTCGCCGGCGGCTTCCGCTGCGCGCTCCAGGTGCTGGTTGGCGCGGATTTCGTCTCCGCGCTGCTGGGCGGCCTCGGCGGCCAGCAGGTAGTTGACGCCCGGCTGCTCGGCGTGGTCGGCATTCTTCGACAGCAGTTTCTCCACCTGCTGATGGTCGCCTTCCGCCAGTTTAAGCAGCGCCTGTTCGGTCTGCTTGCGGGCGCGGCGGCGCTTGCGGCCGGTGAACCAGCCCCGGGTGCGGGCGCCGGTGTGGAAGATGCGGCGCAGCAGCCACTCAATGGCGAACAGCACCAGCATCGCGAGGATCAGCATGATCACCAGGTTGGTGACGCTGGTTTCAATATTGTAGTTGTCCGTCTGGATCAGGACGTAGCCCTGGTGGCCGGCCATCATTGGGCCAAACACAATCCCGGCGATCAGCAGCGCAAAGAGCAGTAAGACTTTTAACATGGTTTATTCTCCCTGCGCGGCGGCTGCGGGGGCGCTGCTGGCCTGCGTCGCCGCTGCCGGCTGCGCCAGCAGATTACGTACCCGGGTCTGCATCAGCTTCTCCAGAACCGGCTGGCTCTGCAGCGAATCCGGCACGTCCATATTGATGTTCTGCTGGCTCAGCTTATCCAGCGCATCCAGGAAGCCTTTGGTGGTCGCATCGTCAGTATCATAGTAGGCGCGAACCCAGGTGGAGACATTATCCAGCGCCTGCTTGTAGGTCTCTTCCTGATGGCGCGGCACGGCCTGGGCGGCGACCAGCAGACGCGAACGGATGTTCTCGCGCAGATAGACGTCCTGGTTTGGCGCCAGCAGCGGCACCGCGGTCTCATCCCGGCGGCGGACAGTAATAAAGTTATCCATAAAGTTCTGCCAGCTCTTGCGCAGGTTGACCCGCCACTCGCTCAGGGAGCCGGAGAGTTCGGTGCCGTCACTGTCCATCGGCGAGTCGTCGTCGTTATTGTCCGCCAGGCGCAGATTGTCTATCTGGTTGGAGAGCTGATTGACGTTGAGAATAATGCCGTCATAGTCCACCTGCGCGACGCCGGAGAGGGTGGTGATATCATTGGCAATCGCGCGGCGGGCGCCAATGAGGCTGGGATCGTTCATATCCGCAAGGCTGGCATCGGCGCTTTTCAGCAGCGCGGCCGCGGTGGTCACGTCCTGATCGCTCCACAGCTTGCGCCCGGCGAGCTTAACCAGAAAATCGGCCTGCGCCAGCAGCCAGGTTTTGGCATCGCTGCCGGAGATGGTGGCGACTTTTTGCTGCAGTTCATCAAGCTGCTTTGCCTGCCCGGCCTGCAGCTGCTTTGCCGCCGCCAGCTGTTCAGACTGCTGTTTGATAACCGCTTCCAGCGCGGCCTTCTGCGACGCCTGCGCGTTTTGCAGGGCCGTCACCTGATTCACCAGCGCTTCGTTGGTCGAGCTTTGCGACGCGTCCTGCTTCTTCATCAGGCCATACATGCCCGCGCCGGCGGCCAGCGCGATAGCAATCGCAATGACGCTCAGCGTCAGGCTGGTCTTGTTGCCCTTCTGACTTTCAGCAGTGTGCGCCTGTGGAGCGGTGTCCACGGCATCCCTGGTCTCTTCAACCACGGCGGAGGTCTCTTTTTGTTCCGTCATTATGGCTTCCAGTTTTGAGAGTTATTGTAAAGCACGCAGCAGCGCATCGTTGTCCGCGCCATCGGCCACCCTGATGTTCCGCCAGCCCAGCTCCCGGGCCAGTTGTGCAAGTCGCTCGCTCACCACCAGCAGTTCGCAGCCCAGCAGCCAGCTGTCGCGATACCACTGCGGCGTCAGCGTCCAGAGCTGCTGCAGCATCTCCCCGCTGGTCACCACCAGCGTGGTCACGCCCCGGCGCTGCCAGCGCATTGCCTCTTCTGCACCGTCATAGTGACGGTTACAGCGTTGATAACATTCGCAAAACGTGACGTCTGCGCCACGCTGCGTAAGATTTTCGCCCAGCAGCTCGCGGCCGCCGTTGCCGCGCAGAATGAGCGCCTTTTTCCCGGCAATGTTTTGTAATTCAGGTAATTGTAGCAAGACTTCGCTGATTTCCCGATCCAGAGGATAGCGCACTTCTTTGCCGCTTACCTGATGCAGCGCCAGCGCCGTGGTTCGGCCTACGGAGAAGTAGTCGGGCAAGGTGGGCCAGCTAAGCCCGTCCTGAGCGAGGCGGGCATTCGCGAAAGCGACCGCGTGCTGCGACAGGGCGAAGAGCAGGCTACCCTCGCCGAGCGCCGCCAGATGGCCGCCCAGTGCGGAAAGCTCGCGGCCCGGCGAAAATTCGATGAGCGGAAAGCTCCAGGCCTCTCGCCCCAGCGCGCGCAGGCGGCTGACCAGATTTTCTCCCTGGGGAGAGTGGCGAGTGACCAGGATACTCATTCCGGCGCTTCTCCGTTGTAGACCTCGGGGAGTATTTCGCGGGCGCCGCCGTTAAGCAGCTCCTCTGCCAGCGAGACGCCCAGCGCCTGGGCCTGATCCACGGGGCCGCGGCGTTCGCCGCGCACGACGCGCTGTCCGTCCGGGGCGCCAACCAGCGCCCGCAGCCAGACGTCGCCGTCAATAAGCTCGGCATAGCTGCCGATAGGCACCTGGCAGCCGCCCTCCAGCCGCGTATTCATCGCCCGCTCGGCGGTCACCCGAACGGCGGTCTCCGGGTGATTGAGCGGCGCCAGCAGCGCCAGCGTGCATTCGTCGTCCATGCGGCACTCGATGCCAACGGCGCCCTGGCCGACGGCGGGCAGCGACTGCTCGGGAGAGAGCGGCTGGCGAATGCGCGACTCAAGGCCCAGGCGCTGAAGCCCGGCGACCGCCAGGATAATGGCGTCGTATTCCCCGGCGTCCAGCTTGCCGAGCCGGGTGCCGACGTTGCCGCGCAGGGAGCGGATCACCAGGTCCGGCCGGCTGGCGGCGAGCTGGCACTGGCGGCGCAGGCTGGAGGTGCCGACGATGCTTCCGGCAGGCAGCGCGTCTATAGAGGCATAGTGATTAGAGACAAAGGCATCGCGCGGATCGCCGCGCTCGCAAATCACCGACAGGCCAAGCCCCTGCGGAAAGGCTACCGGCACGTCTTTCATTGAGTGCACGGCGATATCGGCGCGGCCTTCAAGCAGCGCCAGCTCAAGCTCTTTGACGAACAGGCCTTTACCGCCGACTTTCGCCAGCGGCGTATCAAGAATGACGTCGCCGCGCGTGACCATCGGCACCAGCTCCACCTGCAGCTGAGGATGATGGGCCTCAAGGCGCGCCTTAACGTAATGCGCCTGCCACAGCGCGAGCGGGCTTTGCCGGGTGGCAATTCGTAAAATTTTGTCTAACATGCGGGTACCGTATTTGTGGTCTGCTATTCATCCTAACATTGTTGCTATAAGGATGTTAGTTTTCACCTTTTTTCAGAAAATCAGACGCCGCTGTGGCGAAAAATGTGCCACAGAAAGTGGGGCTTTCGATTGGTGCTAAACTGGTATGTAGTGCATCTTTCTTTACGGTCAAATAGTAAGGTGTTAAATTGATCACGTTTTAAACCGTTTGTTGCCCCTCGTCAGCGACGCTACCGGCAACATCCGGAAGCGGTTCTTGTTGAAATACTAAAAACCCTGCCTCCGAAGGTCTGACACCTCTCCGGGACTGCCGGGTTTGAACATCAGGCGATATGTCTTGTACCTCTATATTGAGACACTAAAACAGAGACTGGATGCCATTAATCAACTGCGCGTGGATCGCGCGCTAGCTGCCATGGGACCCGCTTTTCAGCAGGTCTACAGTCTTCTGCCGACGTTACTACATTATCATCATCCGCTGATGCCGGGTTACCTTGAAGGTAACGTTCCCAAGGGCATCTGCCTCTACACGCCTGATGAAACCCAGCGCCACTACCTTGATGAACTTGAGCTGCACCGCGGCCTGCTGGTGCAGGAGGCCCCTGCGGGCGAGCTGCCGATCACCGGCATCTATTCGATGGGCAGCACCTCGTCCGTTGGCCAGAGCTGCTCGTCTGACCTGGATATCTGGGTCTGCCACCAGGCGTGGCTGGATAACGAAGAGCGCCAGCTGCTGCAGCGCAAGTGCAGCCTGCTTGAGAGCTGGGCCGCCTCGCTCGGCGTCGAGGTGAGCTTCTTCCTGATCGACGAGAACCGTTTTCGCCTTAACGCCAGCGGTAGCCTGGGCGGCGAAGACTGCGGCTCGACCCAACATATTCTTCTGCTGGATGAGTTCTACCGCACCGCCGTGCGCATGGCCGGCAAGCGCATCCTGTGGAACATGGTGCCCTCCGAAGAAGAGGAGCACTATGACGATTACGTCATGACGCTCTACGCCCAGGGCGTGCTGACGCCCAATGAGTGGCTGGATCTCGGCGGCTTAAGCTCGCTGTCGGCGGAAGAGTATTTCGGCGCCAGCCTGTGGCAGCTCTACAAGAGCATCGACTCGCCGTATAAGGCGGTGCTGAAAACGCTGCTGCTGGAAGCCTACTCCTGGGAGTATCCGAACACCCGCCTGCTGGCGAAAGACATTAAGCAGCGGCTGCACGACGGCGAAATCGTCTCCTTCGGTCTCGATCCCTACTGCATGATGCTGGAGCGGGTAACCCACTACCTGAAGGCCATTAATGATGACACCCGGCTGGATCTGGTTCGCCGCTGCTTTTATCTCAAAGTGTGCGAAAAGCTCAGCCGCGAGCGCGCCTGCGTCGGCTGGCGCCGCGAGGTGCTGAGCCAGCTGGTGAAAGAGTGGGGCTGGAGCGAAGAGCGTCTCACCATGCTCGATAATCGCGCCAACTGGAAAATCGACCAGGTTCGCGAAGCGCATAACGAGCTGCTCGACGCGATGATGCAGACCTACCGCAACCTGATCCGCTTTGCCCGCCGCAACAATCTCAGCGTCTCCGCCAGCCCGCAGGATATTGGCGTGCTGACCCGCAAGCTGTACGCGGCCTTTGAAGCGCTGCCGGGGAAAGTGACGCTGGTCAATCCGCAGATTTCGCCGGACCTTTCTGAGCCGAACCTGACCTTTATTCACGTGCCGCCGGGCCGCGCCAACCGCACCGGCTGGTATCTGTACAATCGCGCGCCGAACATGGATTCGATCGTCAGCCACCAGCCGCTGGAATATAACCGTTACCTCAATAAGCTGGTGGCCTGGGCCTGGTTTAACGGCCTGCTGACGTCGCGCACCCGCCTGTTTATTAAGGGCAACGGCGTGGTTGATTTAGCCAAGCTGCAGGAGATGGTGGCCGACGTATCGCACCACTTCCCGCTGCGCCTGCCGGCGCCGACGCCGAAGGCGCTGTACAGTCCGTGCGAAATCCGCCACCTGGCGATTATCGTCAACCTCGAATACGATCCGACCGCCGCGTTCCGCAATCAGGTGGTCCATTTCGACTTCCGCAAGCTGGACGTCTTCAGCTTCGGCGAAGAGCAGAACTGCCTGGTGGGCAGCGTCGATCTGCTGTACCGCAACTCGTGGAACGAGGTGCGTACGCTGCACTTCAACGGCGAGCAGGCGATGATCGAGGCGCTGAAGACCATTCTCGGCAAGATGCATCAGGACGCCGCGCCGCCGGACAGCGTGGAGGTGTTCTGCTACAGCCAGCACCTGCGCGGCCTGATCCGCACCCGCGTACAGCAGCTGGTCTCCGAATGCATTGAGTTACGTCTCTCCAGTACCCGCCAGGAAACGGGCCGCTTTAAGGCGCTGCGCGTGGCGGGCCAGACCTGGGGACTGTTCTTTGAACGCCTCAGCGTCTCGGTGCAGAAGCTGGAAAACGCCATTGAGTTTTACGGCGCTATCTCCCACAACAAGCTGCACGGGCGTTCGGTGCAGGTTGAGACGAACCACGTCAAGCTGCCGGCGGTGGTGGACGGTTTCGCCAGCGAGGGGATTATTCAGTTCTTCTTTGAAGACAGCACCAATGACAACGGCTTCAACATCTATATCCTTGATGAGAGCAATCGGGCCGAGGTATATCACCACTGCGAGGGCAGTAAAGAGGAGCTGGTGCGCGACGTCAGCCGCTTCTACTCCTCATCGCACGACCGCTTTACCTACGGTTCGAGTTTTATCAACTTTAACCTGCCGCAGTTCTACCAGATTGTGCAGGTGGATAATCGCCAACAGGTCATCCCGTTCCGCACCCAGATAGCCGCCGCGACGCCGGCCAATCAGGATGCGGCGCCGCTGCTGCAGCAGTATTTCTCTTAGCGTCGGCGCGTAATCAGCGAAAGGCAATCGTCTCGCCGGACTGGTGCGAGGCCGCCTGCGCCAGCAGATCCCAGAACGTTTCGCCGCTGCGATCGCATACCCACTCGCCCTCTTTGAGGTCAAAGTGGTAGCCGCCCTGGCGAGTGGCCAGCCACACCTGGTGCAGCGGCTCCTGGCGGTTAATAATAATCTTGCTGCCGTTCTCAAAGCTCAGAGTGAGCACGCCGCCGTTGATCTCGCAGTCGATATCGCTGTCGCCGTCCCAGGCATCGATGCGTTCTTCAATAGTGAGCCACAGGGCGTCGGCAAGGCGATGAAATTCACTGTCGTTCATTTTTGTTTCCCGTTATCTACGTGATGATGCCAGTATATCTGTAAACGCTTGCTTTTACGTCTTCTCCTGCGATGATAGAAAGCAGAAAGCATCTACTACAGGCTACTTTAGAATGAAGAACATGTTGCGACCGCTGGTACTGTTAACTGCCCTTATGACGCTGGCAGGCTGCGGCCTGAAAGGCCCTCTCTATTTTCCGCCCGCGGATAAAACCGCGCCGCCGCCGACCAAACCGGTGAAGAACGATATCGAGACCTCATCGCCCACGCGTAACGATCGCGGCGATAACGGCGGCCCGTCGCAGGTTGACTATTAACGGCCCATTCTGAATCCGCACGACTGGAGCGAAAAATGCAGTTCTCTAAAATGCACGGCCTGGGTAATGATTTTATGGTCGTCGATGCGGTAACGCAGAATGTGTTCTTTTCTCCGGAACTGATCCGCCGCCTGGCGGACAGGCACACCGGCGTCGGTTTCGATCAGATGCTGGTGGTCGAGCAGCCCTACGATCCGGATCTTGATTTCCACTACCGGATCTTCAACGCCGACGGCAGCGAGGTTAACCAGTGCGGCAACGGCGCGCGCTGCTTCGCCCGCTTTGTCCGCCTCAAGGGGCTGACCAACAAGCGGGATATCCGGGTCAGTACCGCCAACGGGCGCATGGTGCTGAGCGTGACCGACAACGATCTGGTGCGCGTCAATATGGGCGAACCCAATTTTGAACCGTCCCGGGTGCCGTTTCGCGCCAACAAAGCGGAAAAGACCTATATTATGCGCGCCGCGGAGCAGACAGTATTGTGCGGCGTCGTCTCGATGGGCAACCCGCACTGCGTCATCCAGGTGGATGACGTAGCAACCGCCGCGGTGGAAACATTAGGCCCGGTGCTGGAGAGCCACGAACGCTTTCCGGAGCGCGCCAATATCGGCTTTATGCAGGTGGTGAAGCAGGATCATATCCGCCTGCGGGTGTACGAGCGCGGCGCCGGGGAGACCCAGGCCTGCGGCAGCGGCGCCTGCGCGGCGGTGGCGATCGGCATCCAGCAGGGGCTGCTCGGCGAAGAGGTACGCGTGGAGTTACCGGGCGGTCGGCTGGATATTGCCTGGAAAGGTCCGGGCCAGCCGCTGTTTATGACCGGCCCGGCGGCACACGTCTACGACGGATTTATTCACTTATGAAACAGACAGGGGAAGAGCTGCAGGAGCAGAGCGCCGCGCTGGACGACCGCACGGTGGTGGACTACCTGCTGCAACATCCTGAATTCTTCATCCGCAACGCCGCTGCCGTCGAGCAGATGCGCGTTCCGCATCCGGTGCGCGGCACCGTGTCGCTGGTTGAGTGGCACATGGCGCGGGCCAGAAATCACATCAATGTTCTCGAAGAGAATATCTCTCTGCTGATGGAGCAGGCGAGCGCCAACGAAGCGCTGTTCTACCGGCTGCTGCAGCTGCAGACCCGGCTGGCGGCGGCGGAAAGCCTTGACGATCTGCTCAACCGCTTCCACCGCTGGGCGCGGGATTTGGGCCTGGCGGGCGCCACGGTGCGGCTGTTTGCCGACCGCTGGCGCATTGGCGCACCGTCGAAATTCACTCAGCTCGCCCTCGCAAGGCAGGCGTTTGAGCCCATTCGCATTCAGCGCCTTGGCCAGAAGCGCCACTATCTCGGCTCCCTGAACGGCCCCGAGCTGCTGGTGGTGATGCCGGAGGCAAAAGCCATCGGCTCGGTGGCGATGTCGATGCTCGGCAGCGACGGCGATCTCGGGGTGGTGCTGTTCAGCAGCCGCGATGCCCATCACTATCAGCCCGGCCAGGGGACGCACCTGCTGGAGGAGATCTCCCTGCTGCTCCCCGGTTTGCTGGAGCGCTGGATAGCGCGCGCATGACCCCCTCACCGCTGGCCGGCGACACCGAACGGTTTCTGCGCTATCTGAGCGTTGAGCGCCAGCTCAGCCCGATAACGCTGCTCAACTACCGGCGCCAGCTTGAGGCCATCATCACCCTTGCCGACGAGGCGAAAATTCAGCGCTGGCAGCAGTGCGATGCCGCCGTCGTGCGCGGCTTTGCCGTGCGCAGCCGCCGCAAAGGGCTCGGCCCGGCAAGCCTGGCGCTGCGCCTTTCGGCCCTGCGCAGCTTTTTCGACTGGCTGGTGGGCCAGGGCGAACTGCAGGCCAATCCGGCAAAGGCGGTCTCCGCGCCAAAAGCGCCGCGCCACCTGCCGAAAAATATCGATGTCGATGACGTTAACCGCCTGCTGGATATCGATCTTAACGATCCGCTGGCGGTGCGCGACCGGGCAATGCTCGAAGTGATGTACGGCGCCGGTCTGCGTCTGTCCGAGCTGGTGAACCTCGATATTAAGCATCTCGACCTGGAGTCCGGGGAAGTGTGGGTGATGGGCAAAGGCGGCAAAGAGCGCCGCCTGCGCGTGGGCCGCAGCGCCGTTGCGTGGCTGGAGCACTGGCTCGATCTGCGCGGCCTGTTCGGCGCCGAAGAGGACGCCCTGTTTCTGTCGAAGCTCGGCAAGCGCATTTCGGCGCGCAACGTGCAAAAGCGCTTCGCTGAATGGGGCATTAAGCAGGGCCTCAACAGCCACGTCCATCCCCACAAGCTGCGCCACTCGTTTGCCACCCACATGCTGGAGTCGAGCGGCGATCTGCGCGGCGTGCAGGAGCTGCTGGGCCACGCCAACCTCTCCACCACCCAAATCTATACCCATCTCGACTTTCAACATCTCGCCTCGGTGTACGACGCAGCGCATCCGCGGGCTAAACGGGGGAAATAATGCGTTTCTATCGTCCACTCGGCCACATTTCTGCACTGACCTTCGACCTTGACGACACCCTTTATGATAACCGGCCGGTGATCCGCCGCACCGAGCAGGAGTCGCTGGCCTTTATCCGCGGCTACCACCCGGCGCTGAGCGCCCTTGAGAGCAGCGATTTCCAGCAGCTTCGCCAGGCGCTGCGCCAGGCGGAGCCGGACATTTATCACGATGTCACCGAATGGCGCCGCCGGGCGCTGGAGCTGGGGATGCTCAACGCCGGTCTCTCCGCCGATGAGGCGCGGGCCGGGGCCGATGCGGCGATGGAGCACTTCGCCAAATGGCGCAGCGCCATCGACGTGCCGCAGGAGACCCACGACACGCTGGCCGCGCTTGCCAAAAAGTGGCCGCTGGTGGCGATCACCAACGGCAACGCGCAGCCGGCGCTGTGCGGCCTCGACGGCTACTTCAGCTTCGTGCTGCGCGCCGGCCCCGACGGTCGCGCCAAGCCGTTTCACGATATGTATCACCTTGCCGCAGAGCGCCTGAATCTGCCGCTGGGCGAGATCCTGCACGTCGGCGACGACCTGACCACCGACGTGGCGGGCGCCATCCGCTGCGGCGTACAGGCCTGCTGGATCAACCCCTATGAGGCCGACTTAATGCAGGCCGATGACGCCCGCCTGCTGCCGCATATCGAAATTTCGCGGTTGGCATCCCTCACCGCGCTGATATAATCACCAGCAGTATTGTATAAATTTCCAGTATGTTCGCCGGATAACGCCCGGCGGGCTGCTTACTACCCGGCGGTGCCCATGGACGTTTCTTACCTTCTCGACAGCCTTAATGACAAACAGCGCGAAGCCGTGGCGGCGGATCGTACCAATATGCTGGTGCTGGCCGGGGCGGGAAGCGGCAAGACGCGCGTGCTGGTCCACCGCATCGCGTGGCTGATGACGGTGGAAAACTGCTCGCCGTACTCGATTATGGCGGTGACCTTCACCAACAAAGCGGCGGCGGAGATGCGCCACCGCATCGGTCAGCTGATGGGCACCACTCAGGGCGGCATGTGGGTCGGCACCTTCCACGGGCTGGCGCACCGCCTGCTGCGCGCCCACCACCTCGATGCCAACCTGCCGCAGGATTTTCAGATCCTCGACAGCGAAGATCAGCTGCGGCTGCTTAAGCGCCT
>OJYJ01000026.1_pt1 | contig 16720 bp, 12 predicted proteins | sample 1600941 | NCBI WGS metagenome assembly OJYJ01 (sample SAMN04436912, study PRJEB24849) | human gut metagenome | biome: human gut; feature: NICU; material: stool | host: Homo sapiens | place: USA: Saint Louis, MO | collected 2012-05-10
GCTGCATATTCCCAACGCAGCGAGCCACATTACCGGCCGCGTGTCGCTGCTGGAGGGCAACCTGGCGGAGCTGGTGCTGGATACGCCCTTGCGCCTGGCGGATAACGACCGGCTGGTGCTGCGCGATATCTCCGCCCGGGAAACTTTGGCGGGCGCGCGGGTCGTGGCGCTTAATCCGCCCCGGCGCGGCAAGCGCAAGCCGGAGTATCTGGCCTGGCTGGCGCGGCTGGCGGCGGCGGCTACCGACGCTGATGCGCTGGCGGTGCATCTGCAGCGCGACGCCGTAAGCCGACGCGCCTTCGGCTGGGCGCGACAGCTGAGCGACGCCGGCCTGTCGGCGCTCATTCGTGAGCCGGAAACCCTCGTCGCCGGCGACAGCCTGCTCAGCGCTGAACTTGCCGCCCGCTGGCAGCAGAAACTGCTCAATGCGCTGGCAACCTATCACCAACAGCACCGCGACGAGCCGGGGCCGGGCCGCGAACGCCTGCGCCGCATCGCCCTGCCGATGGAGGACGAAGGTCTGGTGCTGGCGCTTATTGAGCAGCTGCGGGCCAGCGGCGCCGTGGCCAGCCACCACGGCTGGCTGCACCTGCCGGAGCACAAGGCCGGGTTCACCGACGAGCAGGCCGCCGCCTGGCAGAAGGCGCAGCCGTTGTTCGGCGATGAGGCGTGGTGGGTGCGCGATCTGGCGCGGGAAACCGCCACCGATGAGCAGCTGATGCGCGCCGCGCTGCGCCAGGCCGCGCAGCAGGGGGCGATCGCGGCGATCGTTAAAGATCGCTACTACCGCAACGAGCGGATCGTGCAGTTCGCGCAGCTGATCCGCCGTCTCGACAGCGAGCGGGGATCGACCTGCGCGGCGGATTTCCGCGACAGCCTCGGCGTCGGCCGCAAGCTGGCGATCCAGATCCTCGAGTACTTTGACCGCATCGGTTTTTCCCGCCGCCGGGGCAACGATCACCTGCTGCGCGACGCGCTGCTCTTTCCCGAGGCTGACTCGTTTAAGTAGTGATCCTGCTCGTAAATCCGATTCAATAGCTGGCGAACAATTCGCCAGCTGGATGTATCCTTACTAAGCACACACAAAAAGTAAGGAGATAATAATGACAATAAATTCGTCCACCTCTGGCGTCCAGCCCGGCGCATACGGATTTCCCCTCAAGCTAAAAACCCGCTATGACAACTTCATTGGCGGCGGCTGGGCGGCGCCCGCCAGCGGCGAATACTATAAAAACCTGACTCCGGTAACCGGCCAGCTGCTGTGCGAAGTGGCCTCTTCCGGTAAAAAAGATATCGACTAAGCTTTGGATGCGGCCCATAAGGTCAAAGATCAATGGGCGCATACCTCCGTTCAGCAGCGCGCAGCTATTCTGCTGAAAATCGCCGACCGCATGGAGCAGAATCTCGAACTGCTGGCGGCGGCAGAGACCTGGGACAACGGCAAGCCCATTCGCGAAACCGTGAATGCCGACGTCCCGCTGGCGATTGACCACTTCCGCTACTTTGCCTCCTGCATCCGCGCCCAGGAGGGCGGCATCAGCGACATCGACAGCGATACCGTGGCCTACCACTTCCACGAGCCGCTGGGCGTGGTGGCGCAGATAATCCCCTGGAACTTCCCGCTGCTGATGGCGTGCTGGAAGCTGGCCCCGGCGCTGGCCGCGGGCAACTGCGTGGTGCTCAAGCCCGCGCGCCTGACGCCGCTGTCGGTGCTGCTGATGATGGAAATCATCGGCGATCTGCTGCCGCCGGGCGTAGTTAACGTGGTCAACGGCGCGGGCGGCGAGATTGGCGAATACCTTGCCACCTCGAAGCGGGTGGCGAAGGTGGCCTTTACCGGCTCCACCGAAGTGGGCCAGCAGATAATGGAATACGCCACGCAGAACATCATTCCGGTCACCCTTGAGCTGGGCGGCAAGTCGCCGAACATCTTCTTCCCCGACGTGATGGACCGCGACGACGACTATCTGGAGAAGGCGCTGGAGGGCTTTGCGCTGTTCGCCTTCAATCAGGGCGAAGTCTGCACCTGCCCAAGTCGGGCGCTGGTCCACGAGTCTATCTACGAGCGCTTTATGGAGCGCGCGGTGCGCAAGGTGGCGGGCATCCGCAGCGGCAACCCGCTCGACGCCGCGACGCAGATGGGGGCCCAGGTTTCGCAGGGCCAACTGGAGACGATCCTTAACTACATCGACATTGGCAAGAAAGAGGGCGCTAAGGTGCTGACCGGCGGCGGACGCAGGGCGCTGGAAGGCGATCTGAAGGGTGGCTACTACCTTGAGCCGACCATCCTGTTCGGCAACAACAGTATGCGCGTATTCCAGGAGGAGATCTTCGGCCCGGTGCTGGCGGTGACCACCTTCAAAACCATGGAGGAGGCGCTGGCGATCGCCAACGACACCCAGTATGGCCTGGGCGCAGGCGTCTGGAGCCGCAACGGCAATATCGCCTATAAGATGGGGCGCGGCATTCAGGCCGGGCGCGTATGGACCAACTGCTATCACGCCTATCCGGCGCACGCCGCTTTCGGCGGCTACAAGCTGTCGGGCATCGGCCGTGAAACCCACAAGATGATGCTGGAGCACTACCAGCAGACCAAGTGCCTGCTGGTCAGCTACTCAGAAAAGCCGCAGGGCCTCTTCTGACGCACAGGCGGCCCGCGGGCCGCCTTTCTGATGTCTACCACTTATTACGATAAAAAGGACGTTACCATGCCGACTTCTACATTTTTTATTCCTTCCGTGAACGTTATCGGCGCCGATTGCCTGAAAGATGCCGTAAAAACCATGGCCGACTACGGCTTTCGCCGAACGCTGATTGTCACGGATGCGATGCTGGCTAAATTAGGGATGGCCGCCGATGTTCAAAAGGCGCTGCAGGCGCACGATATCTTCAGCGTTGTCTTTGACGGGACGCACCCGAATCCCACCACCGGCAACGTCAACGCCGGCCTCGAGCTGCTGAAAGAGCACGACTGCGACAGCGTTATCTCGCTGGGCGGCGGTTCTCCGCACGATTGCGCGAAAGGCATTGCGCTGCTGGCGGCTAACGGCGGCGATATTCGCGATTACGAGGGGCTGGACCGCTCCGCGAAGCCGCAGCTGCCGATGATCGCCATCAATACCACCGCGGGCACCGCGTCAGAGATGACCCGCTTCTGTATCATCACCGATGAGGCGCGGCACATTAAAATGGCGATCGTCGATAAGCACGTGACGCCGCTGATGTCGGTCAACGATGCTTCGCTGATGATGGGGATGCCAAAGTCGCTCACCGCCGCGACCGGGATGGACGCGCTAACCCATGCTATCGAAGCCTACGTTTCCATTGCCGCGACGCCGATCACCGACGCCTGCGCGCTGAAGGCGATGACTATGATTGCGCAGAACCTGCCCGTTGCCGTGGAAAATGGCAGCGATGCCGCAGCGCGTGAGGCGATGGCGTACGCCCAGTTCCTCGCCGGCATGGCCTTTAACAACGCCTCGCTGGGCTATGTGCATGCAATGGCGCACCAGCTCGGCGGCTTTTACGACCTGCCGCACGGCGGCTGCAACGCGGTGCTGCTGCCCCACGTTCAGGCGTTCAACAGCAGCGTAGCCGCAGGCCGCCTGCGCGACTGCGCGCAGGCGATGGGCGTGCAGGTGGACGGCATGAGCGACGACGAAGGGGCGAAAGCCTGCATTGCCGCGATCCGCACGCTGGCCCGGCGGGTCAATATTCCGGCGGGCCTGCGCGATCTTAACGTTAAAGAGGAGGATATTCCCGTTCTTGCCACTAACGCCCTGAAAGATGCCTGCGGGGCCACCAACCCGATTCAGGCGACCCACGAGCAGATTATGGCTATCTATCGCGCCGCCATGTAATCACCCGCGGGCGGGCGCTCAGTGTCCGCCCGCAGGTGCCGCGCCCGGCGGGCCGGACTTCACGAACGGCGGCCGGGTAAACCAGATAATCGCAATCAGCCCGAGAAACCCCCAGCCGAGCAGCCAGAAGTAGTCGATGGTCGACATCATGTAGGCCTGCTGCTCAATGGTTCTGTCGATGGCCGCGAAGTGCTGCTGGCTCGGCCCTCCCACCTTATTGAGATAGTCAACCGCCGACGGATTGTAGAGGGAGACGCTCTCCGTCAGGTTGGCATGATGGAAAATTTCCCGCCGCTGCCAGATCCAGGTGGTCAGCGATGCGGCGAAGGAGCCGCCCAGTCCGCGGAAAAAGGTCGCCAGGCCGGAGCCCTCCGCCACTTCCGCACCGCTCAGGTTCGACAGCACGATAGTGGTCAGCGGCATAAAGAAGAACGCCACCCCGATCCCCATAAACAGCTGTACGCCCGCAATCGTACGGAAATCGACGTCGGTATTAAACTGCGCCCGCAGCAGGCAGGAGGCGGAGATGGTCATAAAGGAGATGGTGGCGAGAATACGCATATCCACCCGCGTGGCGTACTTGCCGACGATGGGCGTCAGCAGCAGCGGCAGGAAGCCCATCGGCGCGGCGGCGAGCCCGGCCCAGGTGGCGGTATAGCCCATCTGCGTCTGCAGCCACTGGGGCAGAATGATATTGATGGCGAAAAAGGCGGCGTAGCCGAGCATCAGCGCCAGAGTACCGATGGCGAAGTTGCGGTGCTTAAACAGCCGCAGGTTGACGATCGGATGGCGCTCATCCAGCTCCCAGATAACGAAGGTTATCAGGCTGATGGCCGAGACAATCGACATCACAATAATCGGCGTGGAGGCGAACCAGTCCTCGTCGTTGCCCTTGTCCAGCACTACCTGCAGCAGCCCGACGCCCAGCACCAGCAGGGCGATACCCACATAGTCGATGGGCGAAGACTGCGTCGTCTCCTCCCGGTCGCGCAGCTGGCCCCAGACCACCAGCGCGGCGAAGATGCCGATGGGCACGTTGATGTAGAAAATCCACGGCCAGGAGTAGTTGTCGGTGATCCAGCCGCCGGTGATGGGCCCGACGATGGGGGCGACCACCGTCACCATCGACAGCAGCGCCAGCGCCATGCTGCGCTTCATCGGCGGGAAGATCACCAGCAGCAGCGTCTGACACATCGGGAACATCGGCCCGGCGAAGAAGCCCTGCAGCGCGCGGAAGATAATCAGCTCGGTCATGCTGTGGGCGAAACCGCAGAGGAACGAGGTGAGGGTGAAAAAAATCACCGAGCCGATAAACAGCCGCAGCTGGCCGAAGCGGCGGGTAAACCACCCGGTCAGCGGCAGGGCAATGGCGTTACACACCGCAAAGGAGGTAATGACCCAGGTGCCCTGATCGGCGCTGACCCCCAGGTTGCCGGAGATGGTCGGCAGCGCGACGTTGGCGATGGTCGAGTCCAGCACCTGCATAAACGTCGCCAGCGACAGCGCCAGGGTGGCGAGGAACAGGCTGGGCGGCGTGTAGGCGGCCTTGTGCTCTGACATAGCGGTTCTCTTACGGCTTCGCCGGGGCTACGGCAAGGCTGTTTTCATGCAGGATCTTCGCCACCAGCGGGTCCGCGCCGGCCATCGCCGTAGCGTAGACGTCGGTGGTGAAGCGCGGCCTGTCGACGGTTTTTTGCGGCAGCAGATGACCGTCGGTATCGCGGATATCCACGCGGACGTCCATCGACAGGCCAATGCGCAGCGGATGTTTCTGCATATCGTGCGGATCGAGCGCGATGCGCACCGGCAGACGCTGAACGATTTTGATCCAGTTGCCGCTGGCGTTCTGCGCGGGCAGCAGGGAGAAGGCGCTGCCGGTGCCGATCCCCAGGCTCTGAATGCGCCCGTGATAGGTGACGTCATCGCCGTAGAGATCGGCGCTGAGGGTCACTTTCTGCCCCAGACGCATCGCCTGCATCTGACTCTCTTTAAAGTTGGCGTCAACCCACACCTGATTCAGCGGCACAATGGAGAGCAGGGTGGTGCCGGAGGTGACCCGCATCCCGAGCTGCACGGCGCGCTTAGCGACGTAGCCGCTCACCGGGGCCAGAATGGTGGTGCGGGCGTTATCCAGATAGCGCTGGCGCAGGGCGGCGACGGCGGTCTTGATCTCCGGGTGGCTATCGATAACCGTATCGTCCACCATTGCCTGATTGGTTTTCAGCGCCTGCTCGGCGGCGGCGAGGTCGCTCTGCGCCGAGGTAACGGCATCGCGGTAGTGGGCCAGATCTTCGGCTGAAATGGCGCCCGAGGCGAAAATTTTGCTGCGGCGGGCAAAGTCGCTCTCGGCCGTTTTCAGGGCAACGCGTTTGGCGGCGACCTGCGCGCGGTAGTTGTCGGCGGTGCTGTACAGGCCGCGCACCTGGCGGACGGTGCTGGCAAGGTCGGCCTCCGCCTGCTGAAGGGCGATCTGCGTGTCGTTCGGATCGAGCAGCACCAGCGGCTGCCCCTGGCGGACGAAGTCGCCGTCGTCAACCGCCACCTGGGTCACCGTACCGGTAATCTGCGGCGTCAGCGCCACCAGATTGCCGTTGACGTAAGCATCGTCGGTGCTCTCGTAATAGCGGCCGTAGAGCAGATACCAGGCCAGCGTACCTGCGGCAATCAGCAGCAGAACCAGCAGAAGGATCAGCAGGTTACGCTTCCTTCTACCCGGACGAACCGGGGACTGCGTCGTGTTATCGGTCATCAGAGAGTGCCTCGGCATATTCGAGATGGCGGGCGGTTAGCTCGTCCGGCAGCATTTTGAGCAGCAGCGCCATCAGGCTATCGATTTCATCCGGCGTCAGGCGCGCGGTCAGGTCGGTGATAATGGTGTCCAGCGCTTCCCGTTCAAAGGTCTGACAAATCCGTTTCGCTTTGTCGGTCAGGGCAAGCTGCACCTGCCGCTTGTCCTGCGGGTCCGGGCGGCGAAGGAGCAGGTCGCTATCAACCATCCTCGCGATCATCCTGCTCATCGCGCCGGTATCCATCAGCAGGTGCTTACAGATGACCGCCGGCGTGACAACGCCTTTATAGACATTAATCAGTACTTTAAACTGCGCCGCCGTGACCCCGGCATCGGCGAAATAGCGGCCAATTAGCTGGTCCTTGAACTGGTAGCTGAGGTGGAAAAGTAGCGCGAGGTTGAGGTGCAGATTTTGTGAGGGAAAATTGGTCATCATGATTGCTGCCTGGTCAGTAATTGAGGCGATAATTGCTGACCAGGCAGTGAAATGTCAATCGGCCCCGCGGGTGAGGACACGTTTTGCTAAATAACAGGGAGCCATCCCCCGGAGGCGGAAATTTCGTTTTTCACTAAATTCTATTTTTTTGAAAAACATCCGCAAATTGTTTCGATTTTAATCAGTATTACCGTGGGCTAACATTTATCACATCAGGGCAACACAGCCCTTCCCAAACAAAATAGCTTAAGGAATACGACCATGAAAACCATCAAAACTTTTGTTGCAGTTGCCGCCTTCTCCCTGATGTCCTTCGGCGCCTTTGCCCAGAGCGTCAGCGCCACCGCCTCGACGCTGGATCGTGCGGAAGAGAAAATCGCCGCCCAGGCCGCGCAGCAGGGGGCGTCTTACAAAATCACCAGCGCGACCTATAAAAACCGCGTTCAAATGACGGCTGAACAGACCAAATAAAAAAAGCTGGCCACCGAAAGGTGGCCAGCTTTTCGCTTCACCGCGCTGCGAGGATTACGCCTGGCAGCCGCTCTCCTGCCAGGCAACCTCAATTTCTTCGGCGAGAATCTTAACGCCCGCCTCAATCTTGTCCGGATCCGGCACGTAGTTCATGCGCATACACTGATGCGTGTGCGGCCACGGCTTGTCGAGGCCGGGGAAGAAAAAGTGGCCCGGCACCATCAGCACGCCGCGCTTCTTCAGCCGCTGATAAAGCACCTCGGTAGAAATCGGCAGATCCTTAAACCACAGCCAGAGGAAAATAGCGCCCTCGGGCTTGTGGATCAGGCAGCGATCTTCCGGCAGATAGCGGCGAATAGTCGCGATAGTCTCCTGCACGCGCTGGGCGTAAAACGGCCTGATCACCGTTTCCGACAGGCGCAGCAGGTCTTTACGCCGGATCATTTCGCACATCAGCGCCGGGCCCACGCCGCCGGGGGCAAGGCTGATAATACCGTTCATATTGCTGATGGCGCTGATTACCTGTTCGTTAGCGATGATGATGCCGCAGCGGCTGCCGGGCAGGCCGAGCTTGGAGAGGCTCATGCACAGCACGATATTGGGATTCCACAGCGGGCGCGCTTCGCTGAAGATAATGCCGGGGAAGGGCACGCCGTAGGCGTTATCGATAACCAGCGGAATGCCGTGCTGATTGGCGATGGCGTCAAGCTTCATCAGCTCATCGTCGGTGATCACGTTGCCGGTCGGGTTGGTCGCGCGCGACACGCAGATCATGCCGGTCTCTTCTGTAACCCGCAGGTGTTCAAAATCGACGTGATACTTAAACTGGCCGTCCGCCAGCAGCTCGATGTTGGGGCGCGCGGAGACAAACAGGTCCTCTTCGAGGCCGGCGTCGGCATAGCCGATATACTCCGGCGTCAGCGGGAACAGCACCTTGCGGGTCGTGCCGTCGGCCCGGCGACCGGCAAAGAGGTTAAATAAGTAGAAAAACGCGCTCTGACTGCCGTTTGTTAGCGCAATATTCTGTGGTCCGATATCCCATCCCAGCTCCTCCTGCAGCATCTGCGCCAGCAGGGTTAGCAGCTCTGATTTGCCCTGCGGGCCGTCATAATTGCACAGCGATTCAGCGAGTTTGCCGTTTTCCAGCATCTGCGCCAGCAGCTGATGAAAGTAGTCGTTCATCTGCGGGATCTGCGCCGGGTTTCCTCCGCCAAGCATGATAGCGCCAGGGGTTCTCAGTCCATCGTTAAGGTCTTCCATCAGGCGGGCTATGCCGGAGTGACGGGTAAATTTATCGCCGAAAAGTGAAAATGTCATATGCAGGTGTTCTGTCGGTCTTACGGGAAGTGGCTAACGATAACCCTTGCGCTGACGTGGTGCAAACGGGTGAGTTGCGATGAGTGTGGTGTTTTATGCTGATTGTTATTTATATAAAAGCAGATCACTCCACAAGCGCGGAGTGATCCTGCGGTGAGGTGCTACGGTCTGCCGGCCCACACCACGATGACTTTGTCATCGCCGCGCTGGCGCACAAAGCCGTAACCCTGGTCCAGCGCCAGCGGCATGTGGCTACCCGCGCCGATGGCCGGGTGGCGGGCGCGAAACTGGCCGAGGGTCCGCCAGTGGGCAACCAGCGATGCGCGCTTGCCGGCAACCTCCTGCCAGTTCATGTCAGAGCGGGTGCCCTGCAGCGGGTCGGAGCCCGTCGGGCCGAAAGGCCGCGCCGACTCATCGCCGTAGAAAATTTGCACCGCCCCCGGGGCGAGCAGCAGCAGTTCGGCGGCGCTGCTGCCGCCTTCGCGGAACAGGCGCGTATCGTGGGACGAGAGATAGCTCAGCACGTTGAAGCTCTGCAGCTTCTCCGCCATCTGCTGCCACACCGGTTCGATGTCGGCGAAGCAGTCCGCGGCGTTTGCCGGCTGCTGCGGGTAGTCGAAGTTGATCATCGCATCAAAGCCGTGGTGGTAGTAGCTGCTCTCCATGACGCCGTGGCCCCAGGCTTCGCCGGTCATCCAGAAAGGACCGTCATCGGGCGCTTTGCCGGGATTGGCCTTTTTCCACTCCGCCAGCGCCTGCGCGCTCTGCGTGTTGAGCTGCTGCCAGGCGGCGGGCTCAACGTGTTTCGCGGTATCGATGCGAAAGCCGTCGATGCCGTAGTCGCGCACCCACTGGCTGAGCCAGTGGGTCAGGTAGTCGCGCGGCGTATAGCCTGCGATGGCCCGGGCGGCGCTGTCGGGCTTGTGCTGATAGAACGTCGGCAGCCCCGATGCTTCTGTTGATTCCGTTTTCAGATCCGGCAGAAAGGCCAGCGACATGGTGAGATCGTCAAAGCCGGGGCTGTCGTAATCGCCGATGTCGGTGCGTACCCACTGCTTGCCCCACCACTTCGCCCACGCGGCGTTATCGCCGAAGTTGATGTAGTCGTTGAAGCTGTGCCAGCTCTGCCCCGGCCCCGGCTGCCAGTCGGTCCAGCGCTCGCCGAGCGTCTTCTTCAGCTCATCCCCCTTCAGATAGAGGGCGCCGAACTGATACTCCTGCATGTCCGCAAGCGTAGCGTAGCCCGCGTGGTTCATCACCACATCAAACAGGATGCGGATGCCGCGCCGGTGGGCTTCATCCACCAGCTTGCGCAGATCCGCTTCGCTGCCCATGTTGGCATCAAGGCGGGTCCAGTCCATCGGATAGTAGCCGTGGTAGGCGTAGTGGGGAAAATCGCCTTTGCCGCCGCCGCCGACCCAGCCGTGGATCTGCTCCAGGGGCGAGCTTATCCACAGGACGTTGACCCCCAGCTGCTGCAAATAGTCGAGTTTACCGGTGAGGCCCTGCAGATCGCCGCCGTGAAAAGTGCCTATCTCCTGCAGGCCATCCTTGCGGCGTCCGTAGCTGCTGTCATTGTCGGGATTGCCGTTCACGAAGCTGTCGGTCAGGACGAAGTAGACGGTGGCGTTGTGCCAGTTGAAGACCGCGGGCATGCGCGCGTCGGCGCTCTCCAGCAGCAGCAGGCCGTTGCTGCCGGCGGCAGGCCGGAAGGTCACTTTGCCCTGCCTCACCACCGCCGTCTGGCCGCTGTAGAAGTCCCGCACCTGGCTACCCTCGGCAAAGGTCGGGCTCACCGGGACGGTCAGCGTCTGTCCGCCGCCGCGCGGACACTGGCGGGCTGCTTCCTGCGCCGGCGCCGCGGCGGATTCAACGCTCAGCATCAGCGTGGGCGTGCCGGAGCGGGTATCCACCGTCAGCGTATAGCGGCCGTCGCGGTAAATCCGCCAGGCGGGCGCGTCGCCCTCGCAGGGCGTCAGGGAGAGCATCTTATTCAGTTTAATCTCAGAAGCGGGCTGCCAGCACTGTTTGTCAAAATTGAGGGTCAGGGGGCGTGTACCCTTCGCCAGCATTTTCTGGCTGACAAACGTTCCGCTGCCGTCGGGGACGAAAGCGGGAAACTCAGCGGTAGTCCAGGCGGCGGTTGCCAGTCCGGGAAAGAGCAGTGAGGCCAGTGCAGCACGTTTCATTGCGTTCACCTGTTGTCCGTTTTTTGCTGATTTTGCCAGCGCCGGGCGATGGGCGGCTCCTCCCGACGGGCATTTACGGGGGAGGATGGTCAGGGAGGAGCATCTGGCCCATTGACCTGAAAAAAACGGCCGCAATAACGCGATAATTTTCAGGAGTATGAGGCAACCTGGAGCGAAACGGCGCAATTCTCTGGTGACAACGTTTAGGAATTGGACTATTAATTTGAATGCGTCAGACGGGTATTTTTGGTATGATTTGCGGCCATTTATAGCAAACTTTCATCAATACATGGTGTTGGAATGATTACATCCGCCCTGGAGACCTAATGATATCGACTCCCATTCGACGATATGGGGCCACGATACTCATGTTACTCACCTGCGCATTTTCAGGTGGGGTGCTGGCACAAAAGCACACAGCAACAGCGAGTCACAAAGCCCCGATAATAAAAGCAAAAAGCAGTAGCAAGGTTAGCAGTAAACAAGAGTATTCTCGCAATAGTGCAAAGAGCAGTTCACTTCCTGATTTGCGACAATACCCTTCCGGAACCCCAAGGAAAAGAGCGTTTCTCCGGACAGTGATGCCTTACATAACCAGTCAGAATGCTAAGATTTCAGCCGATCGTAACTGGCTGATCTCAAAGCAGTATGACGCCCGCTGGTCCCCTTCGGAGCGCACGCGCCTGAAAGAGATTACCCAGCGCTATAAAATCAGCTGGTCCGGCAACACTCGCCACGTGCCGTGGAACGCCCTGCTTGAGCGCGTGGATATCATCCCGGGCAGCATGGTCGCCACAATGGCCGCCGCGGAAAGCGGCTGGGGCACCTCGAAGCTGGCGCGGTCGAACAACAACCTGTTCGGCATGAAGTGCGGCAGCGGCAAGTGTCCGGCTTCCGGCGGCAAAGTGCGCGGCTACTCGCACTTTGATTCGGTGAAAGAGTCTGTCGAAGCGTACGTCACCAACATGAATACGCATCCGGCCTATAAGTCTTTCCGCAAGTCGCGCGCGCAGATGCGTAAAGCGGATCAGGAACTCACCGCTACGGCGATGATCCACAAGCTGAAAGGCTACTCAACGCGCGGTTCCAGCTACAACAACTTCCTGCTCAGCATGTACCAGGATAACCAGCGGCTGATTGCGGCACATATGTAAGCCGCGGCTAACGAAAACGAAAAAGCGCCTCTCTGACGGAAGGCGCTTTTTTTATACCAGCGCTTCGCCAAACCGCTCGCGGTACTCCTTCGGCGTGCTTTCATACTCCTTCCTGAAGACTGAATAGAAGTACTGCAGCGACGGGTAGCCGCACATCTGCGAGATTTCGTTGATGGGGAGCGACGTTGAAACCAGCAGACTGCGCGCCTTATCCAGCTTTTCGCTGTGGATCACGGCGTGGATGGTTTCGCCTACGTCCTCCTTGAAGCGCTTCTCCAGATTGGAGCGCGAGATGCCCACCGCGTCCAGCACCTGCTCGACCTTAATGCCTTTGCAGGCGTTGTTGCGGATGTAGTGCATCGCCTGGATCACCGCCGGGTCCTTGAGCGATCGGTAGTCGGTGGCGCGCCGCTCGATAACGCGCGCCGGCGGCACCAGCAGGCGCTGCAGGGGCAGCGGCTCATCGGCCATCAGACGGTGCAGCAGCTTCGCCGCCTGATAGCCCATCTGCCGCGTGCCCTGCGCCACCGAAGAGAGGGCCACTCGTGAGAGGTAGCGGGTTAGCTCTTCGTTATCAATGCCGATCACGCACAGCTTTTCCGGCACCGGGATCTGCAGCTGCTCGCAGGCCTGCAGTACGTGGCGGGCGCGGGCGTCGGTGACGGCGATAATGCCGGTCTGCGGCGGCAGCGTCTGCAGCCAGTCCGCCAGCCGGTTCTGGGCGTGCTGCCAGTTTTCCGGCGCCGTCTCCAGACCCTGATAGACCACGCCGCGATATTTCTCTTTTGCCACCCGCTGACAGAAGGCGTACTCCCGCTCGACCGCCCAGCGCTTGCCGCTGGAGGCGGGCAGGCCGTAGAAGGCGAAGCGATGCACGCCTTTCTCCTTCAGGTGCAGGAACGCGCTCTCTACCAGCGCGGCATTATCGGTGGCGATGTAGTGAACGGGCGGGTAGTCCTCCGGGCGATGATAGGAGCCGCCGACGCCGACAATCGGCACCTTGACGCCCGCCAGCAGCGCCTCTATCTGCGGATCGTCGTAGTCGGCTATAACGCCGTCGCCGAGCCATTCGCGAATATTGTCGATGCGGGTGCGAAAATCCTCCTCAATGAAAATGTCCCACCCGGACTGAGACGCCTGCAGGTACTCTCCTACGCCCTCCACGACCTGGCGGTCGTAGGCCTTATTGGCGTTAAACAGCAGCGTTACCCGATGGCGTTTCTCAAACATGGCTAGTTTCCCGTTATCGTGTCGTTGGCGGGCGGTCAGGCCCGGCGCTTGGTCGCGGAGTCCATCCACACTGCCAGCAGCAGGATGGCGCCCTTAACGATATACTGCCAGAAGGTCGCAACGTCCATCATGCTCATCCCATTATCCAGCGCAGACATAATAACTGCCCCCATCACCGCCCCGGCCACGCTGCCGACGCCGCCCGCAAGGCTGGTGCCGCCGATCACGCAGGCGGCGATGGCATCTAGTTCGGCAATGTTGCCGGCAGAGGGCGACCCGGCGCCCAGCCGCGCGCTGAGAATAAGCCCGGCGATAGCCACCATCAGGCCGTTGAGGGCAAATACCGCCAGCTTATTGCGCTCGACGTTGATCCCCGAGAGGCGGGCGGCCTCGAGGTTGCCGCCAATGGCGTAGATCCGGCGGCCAAAGGCGGTGCGGGTGGCCATAAACATCCCCGCCAGCAGCAGCAGGGCCAGCAGCAGCACCGGCGTCGGCACGCCGCGGTAGTCGTTAAGCATCCAGATAGCGCCCAGGGCAATGACCGCCGTCAGCGCCTGGCGGCTAACTGTGCCGGACGCGGGCGCATTGTCCAGCCCCAGCGCCCGGCGGCGCATCCGCCCGCGCCACTGCCAGGCAATAAAGGCCATCAATCCGACGACGCCGAGAATGAAGCCGATCCCGTCCGGCAGGTAGCTCTGGCCAATCTGCGACATCGCCGCGCTGGTGGGCGAGACGGTGGTGCCGCTGGTGATGCCTATCAGGATGCCGCGAAAGGCCAGCATCCCGGCCAGGGTGACGATAAATGACGGCACTTTGCGATAGGCGACCCACCAGCCGTTCCACGCCCCCAGCAGCAGGCCCAGCGCGAGGGTGACCACGATGGTCAGCGGCAGCGGCCAGCCCAGCCAGACGTCAAAAATCGCCGCCGCGCCGCCGAGCAGGCCCATCATCGAGCCGACGGAGAGATCGATTTCCGCCGAAATGATCACAAACACCATCCCCACCGCCAGAATGCCGGTGATGGCGGTCTGGCGCAGCAGGTTGGAGACGTTGCGGGCGCTGAGGTAGGCGCCGTCCGTGGTCCAGGTAAAGAACAGCATGATGGCGACGATGGCCGCGATCATCACAAAAACCTGCAGATTAAGTTTCTTCAGCCCGGCGGGGGCGAGGGGCAGCTTCGCCGCGAGCGGCAGTTCAGACGGGGTATTTTTCGACACGATGTTCACTCCTCAGGGCTGCTTCCATCACCTGTTCCTGGGTCAGCCCCTCATTGATCAGGTCCGCTTTCAATTTGCCTTCGTGCATCACCAGCACCCGGTCGCTGAGGCCAAGCACTTCCGGCAGTTCAGAAGAGATGACGATGACCGCGATGCCCTGCTGCACCAGCTGATTGATAAGTTTGTAAATTTCATACTTAGCGCCGATATCGATGCCGCGCGTCGGCTCATCGAGGATCAGAATGCGCGGATTGAGCAGCAGGCAGCGGGCGAGGATCGCCTTCTGCTGATTGCCGCCGCTCAGGCGCCCGATGGCCAGCTCCGGCGAGGCGGTTTTTACCTTCAGGCGCTGGATGGCATCCAGAATGCAGCGCTGTTCCCCGGCATCGTCGAGGCTGCTGAGCGGGCCGGTAAACTGATCCAGCGCCGCGAGGGTGATGTTCTTTCCCACCGCCATCACCGGCACAATGCCGTCTTTCTTACGATCCTCCGGCACCATGGCAATGCCGTGGGCGATAGCCTGCTGGCAGCGGGCTATCTGCACCGGCTGGCCGTCGATAAAGATGTTACCTTCGCGACGCCCCGGCCAGACGCCGAACAGGCACTGCACAGCTTCGGTGCGCCCGGCGCCCACCAGTCCGGCAATGCCGAGGATCTCCCCCCGGCGCAGCGAAAATGAGAGGTTATCGACGCGCTTGATGTGGCGGTTAACCGGGTGCCAGGCGGTGAGGTTTTCCACCCGCAGGATCTCATCGCCAATCTCATGCGGTTCGCTGGGGTAGAGGGAGGTCAGCTCGCGGCCCACCATCATGGTGATGATGTCGTCCTCGCTCATGCCGGCGGCGTCGCGGGTGCCGATATGCTGGCCGTCGCGGATCACGCAAACCGTGTCGGAGATGGCCTTCACCTCGTTGAGCTTGTGGGAGATGTAGATACAGGCGATATCGTGCTGCTGCAGATCGCGGATGATACCCAGCAACACCCCGGTCTCCTGTTCGGTGAGCGAGGCGGTAGGTTCATCAAGAATAAGCAGGCGCACCTGCTTGTTGAGCGCCTTGGCGATCTCCACCAGCTGCTGCTGGCCGAGGCCTAAATCGCCGACGCGGGTATCCGGCGATATGTGCAGGCTGACCTGCGCCAGCAGCGTGCGGCAGCGCAGGGTCATCCGGTCGTAGTCGAGTACGCCTGCGCGGGTGATTTCAGCGCCGAGGAAAATATTTTCCAGTACCGTCAGATGTTTGACCAGCGCCAGCTCCTGGTGAATGATCGCTATCCCGCGCCGCTCGGTGTCGCGAATGTGCCCGGCCCGCAGCGGCTCGCCGGCGAAACGGATCTCGCCCTCATAGCTGCCGTGGGGATAGATCCCGCACAGCACCTTCATCAGCGTCGATTTTCCCGAGCCGTTTTCGCCGCACAGCGAAAGCACTTCGCCCGCGCGCATACGCAGGCTGACGTTATCCACCGCCTTCACCGCGCCGAACGCTTTCGTGATGCTCTTCATTTCAAGTAAATAAGACATAGCGTTGCTACCTTACGGGCCTGGCCCCTCGCAGGAGGGGCGCGGAATCAGAGGTCGCTCTTCTTGTGAAAGCCGTCTTTAATCACGGTGGCGTCAATATTGTCCTTATTGACTTCAATGGGCGTCAGCAGGCGCGCCGGGACCTCTTTCAGACCGTTATTCAGAGTGGTGTCGGATTTGGGCTGCTGGCCGTTGCCCAGCTCAACGGCTATTTCGGCTGCCGTATTGGCAAGCCGGGTAATCGGTTTATACACGGTCATCGTTTGCGTGCCGGCAATAATGCGCTTGATGCCCGCTAAATCCGCATCCTGTCCGGAGATAGCCACCTTGCCCGCCAGGCCCTGGGCCTGCAGCGCCTGAATAGCGCCGCCCGCCGTGGCGTCGTTAGAGGCGACAACGGCATCAATCTTGTTTTTGTTGGCGGTAAGCGCATTTTCCATTATTTTCAGCGCATTTTCCTGCAGCCAGCCGTCGCCACACTGGTCGACGACGACCTTAATTTTTCCGCTGTCTATCAGCGGCTTGAGCTCTTTCATCTG
>OJYJ01000031.1_pt1 | contig 15767 bp, 14 predicted proteins | sample 1600941 | NCBI WGS metagenome assembly OJYJ01 (sample SAMN04436912, study PRJEB24849) | human gut metagenome | biome: human gut; feature: NICU; material: stool | host: Homo sapiens | place: USA: Saint Louis, MO | collected 2012-05-10
GTAATGCCTGCTTCATCTTATCTCCCTTATCCAGGCGGTAAACCTGCGATAATTTAGCAGAATATTAACAAACTCAACTATAGACGACTATCTAACTCTACGGCCTGACTGGTGCGCCACTCTCCTTTATCCGTTAAGAAGATAACTTACGGCTTGAAATCAAGCGGTGCGTTTTTAAACACCTCATACACGGCCTGTGAAGGCGGCTTCGGAAAACGCGCCTGTCTTGCCGCAGCCAGCGCAGCAGTACAAAGAGCCGGATCGCCGCCTTCAGACTGAATATTAGCCAGCGTGCCGTCCGGATTCAGTTTAATGCGTAAGGTGCATACTTTCCCGGTGTACGACGACGCATCGTAAAAGCGGCTTTCGATGGCTGACTTAATCTGTCCTGCATAGTTACTGATATCAGCGCCAGAAGCACCGTTGTTTTTAGTGTTACCGCTTCCGGCAGCAGATGCATTGTTTCCTTTTGCTCCGCCTCCGGATTTCGGCGCATTCTTACCGGAACTGAGATCGCCCAACAGATCATCCACCCCGGCGGCATCTTTCGCCTCAGCGGCCTTCTTAGCGGCAGCGGCCTAAGCTGCAGCAGCTTTCTCAGCGGCAGCCTTTTTGGCAGCCGCTTTTGCCGCAGCAGCCTTCTCGGCGGCGGCGGTTTTTTCCGCAGCCGCTTTCTCTGCCGCAGCCTTTTCAGCGGCCGCTTTTTTAGCTGCGGCTTTTTCGGCGGCCGCCTTTTCGGCTGCCTCGGCGGCAGCGGCTTTCTTCGCGGCGTCAGCGGCGGCCTCCTGCTGGGCCTTCTTCGCGGCTACGGCCTCGGCTTTTTTCTCGGCCTCAGCGGCAGCCTTCGCCGCCTCGGCTTCCGCTTTCTTCTTCGCATCAGCGGCGGCTTTCGCGGCCTCGGCCTGCGCTTTTTTCTGCGCATCTGCCGCGGCTTTTGCGGCATCCGCCTGGGCCTTTTTCTGCGCGTCGGCGGCGGCTTTCTTCGCCGCCGCTGCCGCAGCCTCGGCTTTGGCATCGGCTTCGGCTTTCGCTTTCGCCTCAGCTTTTGCTTCTGCCTGCGCCTGCGCTTTAGCATCGGCCTCTGCTTTCGCCTTTGCTTCGGCGGCCTCTTTCGCCGCGGCTTCCTGCGCCTGCTTCTGCTGCTCCTGCGCTTCTTTTGCCGCTTCTTTCGCCTCTTCCTGCGCCTTAAGCCGCTCCTGCTCCATCTGCTTCAGGCGCTCCTGCTCGGCGGCCTGCTTCTCACGCATCTCTTTCGCCTGCTGCTGGGCCTGCTTTTCACGCTGCTCTTCGGCGCGCTTCGCGCTGGCCTGCTGATTCTGCTGGCGATTATAATTTTCGACAACGGCGCCCGGATCGACCATTACGGCGTCGATGGATGAACCACCGCCGCCGCCGGCCGATGCATCAATGTGCTCGTCAAACGAACTCCAGATCAGTAGCGCAATCAGAATGATGTGCAGTACGACTGAAATGATGATCGCGCGTTTCAGCTTGTCGTTTTGTTCGGTTGCCTTTGACACTCTCGGTTCCCAAAAACTGGTTGCCTGTCAGCCGGGTTAGATCGGTTTGGTCATCAGACCAACGGATTTCACGCCCGCGCTGTGTAACAGGTTCAGCGCTTTAATGATTTCATCGTAAGGCACGTCTTTCGCGCCGCCGATCAAAAAGACCGCTTTCGGATTGGCCTGCAGGCGGCGCTGGGCCTCAGCGACCACCTGCTCAGGCGGCAGCTGCGGCATCTTTTCCTGACCCACGTTGACGCTGTACTGCCCTACTCCCGATACCTCAACGATAACGGGTGGGTCGTCGTTAGTGCTGACGGCCTGGGTTTCGTTGGCGTCAGGCAGATCCACTTCCACGCTCTGGGTAATAATCGGCGCCGTCGCCATAAAAATCAGCAGCAGCACCAGCAACACATCCAGCAGCGGAACGATGTTGATTTCGGACTTCAGCTCGCGCCGTCCGCGTCCACGTGCTCTGGCCATGGCTTACCCCTTGTTGCTCTCGCTGATGGTAAACGCCTGACGGTGCAGAATGGCGGTGAACTCTTCCATAAAGTTGTCGTAGTTCAGCTCCAGCTTGTTCACCCGCTGGTTGAGGCGGTTATAGGCCATGACAGCAGGAATGGCGGCAAACAGGCCAATAGCGGTGGCGATCAGCGCTTCGGCGATCCCCGGTGCAACCATCTGCAGAGTCGCCTGCTTCACTGCGCCCAGCGCGATAAAGGCGTGCATGATCCCCCACACCGTGCCGAACAGGCCGATATACGGGCTGATGGAGCCAACGGTGCCGAGAAACGGAATATGGGTCTCGAGCGTTTCCAGCTCGCGATTCATTGAGATACGCATAGCGCGGGACGCCCCTTCAACGATGGCCTCCGGCGCGTGGCTGTTGGCGCGGTGCAGACGGGCAAACTCTTTAAAACCGCTGTAGAAGATCTGCTCAGAGCCTGCGAGGCTGTCGCGGCGTCCCTGGCTCTCCTGATAGAGGCGGGAAAGCTCAATGCCGGACCAGAATTTGTCCTCAAAGGCCTCGGCTTCGCGACCAGCGGCGTTAAGAATACGCGTTCTCTGGATGATGATGGCCCAGGACGCAATGGAGAAACCAATTAAAATCAGCATGATAAGTTTAACCAAAAGGCTTGCCTTCAGGAACAAATCAAGGATATTCATGTCAGTCACTGCTTGAACTCCGCGACAATAGACTTGGGAAGCGCACGAGGCTTCATTAAGAGTGGATCAACGCACACGATCAGCACTTCTGCCTGGTTAAGCACCGCGTTATCGGCGTTGACGATGCGCTGCGTGAAGACCAGAGACGTCCCGCGCATGGCCGTAATTTCAGTCTGTACTTCAAGCATGTCGTCCAGTCGGGCGGGGGCAAGATAGTCCAGCGTCATTTTACGTACCACAAACGCAACCCGTTCAGCCAACAGAACCTGCTGGCTAAAGTGATGGTGGCGCAGCATCTCAGTGCGTGCTCTTTCATAGAAAGCGACATAGCTGGCGTGGTAAACCACGCCACCGGCGTCGGTGTCTTCGTAGTAGACCCGAACCGGCCATCGAAACAGCGTTGTATTCACTTTACATCCCGGTAATGCAACAAAATTGAGTGCTTTTAAACTTCGCTACTATACGCGCGGCAAAGTTGCTTTGGAATGGGTGAAAGTAAAGGGAGAGTAAAATATTTATGGGTCCGGAAGGACCCATTAGATTAAAGGAGCATTCTTAGTCAAAACCAGAAGAAAATCAGCCCACAAAGCAGCACCAGGTCTGCCAGAAGCGGGCAAAATAGCCCCTGCCAAAGCAGTGATTTCGGACGAAAGCCGACGCCGTGGATCACCCCGGCGCAGACCGCCCACATGATAAGAAAGCCGTGCCAGATCTCCAGGCTGCTGGTTTTCGCCGCAAAGCGGGAGGGGTCCCAGAAAATGCAGCCCGCCAGCACCAGCGCCATCAGCAAGGAAAGGGCCCTGAGCGGGCCCTTATCCATTACCGCATAAACGTAAGCGATAATTTTATTCATCAATGATCTTCTGGCTGCCCGGCTTCAACGTGCTCCAGCGCCAGCGCGGTGATCACTCCAAAGGCACAGGCAAGAAGCGTTCCCAGGATCCATGCGAAATACCACATATGTAGCTCCTTACTTAGTACAGAGAGGTCGAGTTGCTTTCAATGTGCTCTTTGGTGAGGCGACCGAACATCTTCCAGTAACACCAGGTGGTGTAAATCAGAATGATCGGCACGAACACCGCGGCCACATAGGTCATCACGTTCAGCGTCAGCTGACTGGAGGTCGCGTCCCACATGGTCAGGCTGGCGTTCAGCATAGTGCTGGACGGCATGACGAACGGGAACATCGCGATACCGGCAGTCAGGATGATGCAGGCCAGCGTTAGGGAGGAGAACACAAACGCCCAGGCGCCTTTATTGGCACGCGACATCACGATAGTGAACAGCGGCAGCACCACGCCCAGCAGAGGGATAACCCACAGCGCCGGCATGTTATTGAAGTTCACCATCCACGCGCCGGCTTCACGCGTGACCTCTTTGGTCAGCGGGTTTGAGGCCGCGCCGTGGTCGATAACCGATTTCACCACGTAACCGTCGATACCGTAGTAAACACAGCCGCCCGCCAGCGCAAAGCAGACCAGCGTCACCAGGGCAGCAATCTGCGAGGTGGCGCGGGTGCGCAGGTGCAGATCGCCCACAGTACGCATTTGCAGATAGGTCGCGCCCTGGGTCAGAATCATCCCGACACTGACAATCCCCGCCAGCAGGCCAAACGGATTCAGCAGCTGGAAGAAGTTGCCGGTGTAGTACAGGCGCAGGTATTCATCGATATGGAACGGTACGCCCTGCAGCAGGTTGCCGAACGCCACGCCGATAACCAGCGGCGGCACGAAGCTGCCGACAAAAATGCCCCAGTCCCACATATTACGCCAGCGGGTGTCGGCAATCTTCGAACGGTAGTCAAAGCCAACCGGACGGAAGAACAGGGATGCCAGCACCAGGATCATCGCCACGTAGAAGCCGGAGAAGGCCGCTGCGTAAACCATCGGCCAGGCGGCAAACAGCGCGCCGCCGGCGGTGATGAGCCACACCTGGTTACCGTCCCAGTGCGGGGCGATGGAGTTAATCATAATTCGACGCTCGGTGTCGGTGCGACCGAGCACGCGGGTGAGCATGCCCACCCCCATGTCGAAACCGTCGGCGACTGCAAAGCCAATCAGCAGAATGCCTATCAGCAGCCACCAGATAAAACGCAATACTTCATAATCGATCATTTGACGACTCCTGTCTTAGCGTGCCGGCTGAGCCACGGTGGATTGCTCATAGTGATAGCGACCCGTTTTCAGGCTGCTCGGCCCCAGACGCGCGAACTTGAACATCAGGAACAGTTCAGCAACCAGGAACAACGTATACAGGCCGCAAATCAGCACCAGAGAGAAGATCAGGTCACCGGCGGTCAACGTAGAGTTAGCCACGGCCGTTGGCAGCACTTCACCAATCGCCCAGGGCTGACGGCCGTATTCAGCCACAAACCAGCCGGCCTCAACGGCAAGCCACGGCAGCGGGATACCGTACAGGCAGGCGCGCAGCAGCCATTTTTTCGAACCCACGCGGTTGCGAATCACGGTCCAGAAGGAGAGCGCAATAATAAGCAGCATCAGGAAGCCACAGGCCACCATGATACGGAAGGCAAAGTAGAGCGGCAGGACGCGAGGGATCGAGTCTTTGGTTGCCTGCTTGATTTGCGCATCCGTAGCGTCAGACACGTTCGCGGTATAGCGCTTGAGCAGCAGGCCATAGCCGAGGTCTTTCTTAACGCTGTTGAACTCATCGCGTACCGAGGCGTCCGCCGTGCCGGCGCGCAGCTCTTCCAGCAGCTTGTAAGCGATCATCCCGTTGCGAATGCGCGCTTCGTGCTGGGACATCAGCTCTTTCAGGCCAGTGACCGGCTTATCCACGGAGCGCGTGGCGATAAGGCCGAGTACGTAAGGGATCTGAATCGACAGATGGTTTTCCTGCGCATCCTGATCCGGAATACCAAACAGCGTAAATGCCGCCGGCGCCGGCTGGGTTTCCCATTCGGCTTCGATAGCAGCAAGTTTGGTTTTCTGCACGTCGCCCATTTCGTAGCCAGACTCATCACCCAGCACGATAACGGAAAGTACGGCAGCCATACCGAAACTGGCGGCAATCGCGAAGGAGCGCTTGGCAAACGCGAAGTCGCGGTTACGCAGCATGTAGTAGGCGCTGATACCGAGGATGAACATCGCACCGGTGCAGTAACCGGAGGCAACGGTGTGCACGAATTTCACCTGAGCGACCGGGTTGAGTACCAGATCGGCGAAGCTCACCATCTCCATGCGCATGGTTTCGAAGTTGAAGTCAGATGCGATAGGGTTTTGCATCCAGCCGTTCGCCACCAGGATCCAGAGCGCCGAGAGGTTAGACCCCAGCGCCACCAGCCAGGTGACGGCCATGTGCTGAACTTTCCCCAGGCGATCCCAACCGAAGAAGAACAGACCCACAAAGGTGGATTCGAGGAAGAAGGCCATCAGCCCTTCGATGGCCAGCGGCGCACCGAAGATATCCCCCACGTAGTGAGAGTAGTAAGACCAGTTTGTCCCGAACTGGAACTCCATGGTCAGACCGGTAGCCACACCCAGGGCAAAGTTGATACCAAACAACTTGCCCCAGAACTTGGTCATATCTTTGTAAATCTGTTTGCCGGAGAGAACGTAGACCGTTTCCATGATGGCCAGCAGGAACGCCATACCGAGCGTTAGCGGCACAAACATGAAGTGGTACATCGCAGTCAAGGCAAACTGTAAGCGCGACAGTTCGACTATATCTAACATCATGACTCCTTGCTCATCGCATGAAGACTCCGAGAGTGAAACCGGTTAAGGAATCACACGCATGCCCCAATACCAAAATTATTTACTTCCTTGCTCATGACTGTTTGAACAAAAGCAAACAGCCCTGAGCAAAGGTTGCAAATACGTTAATAAAAAACCTGAATTGATCCCTCGAATATATTACGCCGTAAAGACCTTACAATAAACAGGTTTTTGTTGAATCTGTTTTACGTTTTACGACAGCGATCAATATATAGCGAATATACTGACTTTCGGCCAGTTTGATCTACAACAATTTACCGCCTTTCAGTAGTCAGCGCCATAAGTTAAGCATTGTTTTAAATCAATTTTTCCGCTCTTTTGTTAATTATGTGTTCCATTGGGATGGATGGTGAACGTAATGTTAAAAACATGTTCTTAACAGTATATTGATAGTTATCAAATAAGAGTGATTTAGTCAGAAAGGGAATTTATTTTTTACCGGCAATATGAAAGGCCGAGCGGGAGCGGCAGGATGTCAGAGAATCGTTCTCATCCCGTTTAGCATCGTCGATCGAAAAAGTATAGCTCATTCCAATCACATTTCATTTACGTGAATTAAATAAAAAAATAACTCGCAGAGTGACGATGTTCCCACTCAGAAGCGGCAGCGGGGTACAGGGCACGGCAGCGGCAGTATGGCAGGAATAAAAAGGGCCGCTTTTCAGCGGCCAACCATGTCGAAATCGGACATATAATGCTCCCCAGGCGGGGAGCAGAGAGGATTTACTTAATGATGGATTTCAGCGCCTCGCCGATATCGGCCAGGCTGCGTACGGTTTTAACACCGGCCGCTTCAAGCGCAGCGAACTTCTCGTCCGCCGTGCCCTTCCCGCCCGCGATAATGGCGCCCGCGTGGCCCATACGCTTGCCTTTCGGCGCTGTCACGCCCGCGATGTAGCCCACAACCGGCTTGGTCACGTGCTCTTTAATGTAGGCCGCCGCTTCTTCTTCCGCGCTACCGCCGATCTCACCGATCATGACTATCGCTTCGGGCTGCGGATCTTCCTGGAACATCTTCAGGATATCGATGAAGTTAGAGCCCGGGATCGGGTCGCCGCCGATGCCCACGCAGGTAGACTGGCCGAAACCGTAGTCGGTGGTCTGCTTAACGGCTTCATAGGTCAGGGTCCCGGAGCGGGAAACGATACCTACTTTGCCCGGCTTGTGAATGTGGCCCGGCATGATACCGATTTTACATTCGCCCGGGGTGATAACGCCCGGACAGTTCGGGCCAATCATGCGCACGCCGGCTTCGTCCAGCTTCACCTTCACGGTCAGCATATCCAGCGTCGGGATACCTTCAGTGATGGTGATAATTAGCTTAATGCCTGCATCGATAGCTTCCAGGATGGAGTCTTTGCAGAACGGTGCCGGCACGTAGATAACGGTGGCGGTAGCGCCCGTTGCTTCTACCGCTTCGCGCACGGTGTTGAACACCGGCAGGCCCAGGTGCGTAGTGCCGCCTTTGCCCGGCGTAACGCCGCCAACCATCTGCGTACCGTAGGCAATCGCCTGCTCGGAGTGGAATGTCCCCTGGCTACCGGTGAAGCCCTGGCAGATAACCTTGGTGTCTTTATTGATTAAAACTGACATTATTTCCCCTCCACTGCGGCAACAACCTGCTGAGCTGCATCCGTCAGACTTTTCGCTGCAATAATATTCAGGCCGCTGTCAGCCAGTTTCTTGGCGCCGAGTTCGGCGTTGTTACCTTCCAGACGTACAACGACCGGCACGCTAACGCCCACTTCCGCTACTGCGCCGATGATGCCGTCGGCAATCAGGTCGCAGCGCACGATGCCGCCGAAGATGTTGACCAGCACGGCCTTAACGTTGTCGTCAGACAGGATGATTTTGAACGCTTCGGTTACGCGCTCTTTGGTCGCGCCGCCGCCTACGTCGAGGAAGTTTGCCGGCTCGCCGCCGTGCAGCTTAACGATGTCCATGGTGCCCATCGCCAGGCCAGCGCCGTTAACCATGCAGCCGATGTTGCCATCGAGGGCAACATAGTTCAGCTCCCACTGTGCCGCCTGGGCTTCGCGGGCATCTTCCTGCGACTGATCGCGCATTTCACGCAGATCGGCCTGGCGGAACAGCGCGTTGCCGTCAGCGCCCAGCTTGCCGTCGAGGCAGATAAGATCGCCCTGCTTGGTGATCACCAGCGGGTTAATTTCGATCAGCGCCAGATCGCGCTCCAGGAAGATGGTCGCCAGGCCCATGAAGATCTTGGTGAACTGCTGTACCAGCTTGCCTTCCAGACCGAGTTTGAACGCCAGCTCGCGACCCTGATAAGGCATCGGGCCGGCCAGCGGATCCAGCGCGACTTTGTGGATCAGGTGCGGCGTCTCTTCAGCCACTTTTTCGATTTCCACGCCGCCTTCGGTAGAGGCCATGAAAACCACGCGGCGGGAGCTGCGGTCAACCACGGCGCCCAGATAGAGTTCTTTCGCGATGTCGGTGGCGGCTTCGACCAGAATCTGGTTTACCGGCTGACCGCTGGCATCCGTTTGATAGGTGACCAGACGTTTACCCAGCCAGTTTTCAGCAAAAGCGCGGATCTCTTCTTTGCTGTTCACCACTTTTACGCCGCCCGCTTTACCGCGGCCGCCGGCGTGTACCTGGCACTTCACAACCCACGGGCCGGCGCCAATTTTCGAGGCGGCTTCTTCGGCTTCGCGCGGGGTCGAGCAGGCATAGCCTACCGGCGCAGGTAAACCATAACGGGCAAATAGCTGTTTGGCCTGGTATTCATGTAAGTTCATGCGTTCTATCCACTTTTCAGGTAATCGTTATCATTTACCCGCGGGCCTCAGCGGGCCCGCGGGACAGGTGATACGGAAAAAACTAAACGTCCAGCAGCAGGCGAGTCGGATCTTCCAGCAGCTCTTTAATGGCCACCAGATAGCCCACGGACTCGCGGCCGTCGATCAGGCGATGATCGTAGGAGAGCGCCAGGTACATCATCGGCAGGATCTCGACCTTGCCATTGACCGCCATCGGGCGATCCTTAATGGCGTGCATGCCGAGGATCGCGCTCTGCGGCGGGTTGATGATCGGCGTTGACATCAGGGAGCCAAATACGCCGCCGTTGGTAATGGTGAAGTTACCGCCGGTCAGATCGTCAACGGTCAGCTTGCCGTCGCGGCCTTTGATCGCCAGCTCTTTGATTTTCTTCTCGATGTCCGCCATACCCAGCGCATCAACGTCGCGCAGAACCGGGGTCACCAGGCCGCGCGGCGTGGAGACCGCCATGCTGACGTCGAAGTAGTTGTGGTACACCACATCTTCGCCGTCGATAGAGGCGTTCACTTCCGGGTAACGCTTCAGCGCTTCCACGACAGCCTTCACATAGAAGGACATAAAGCCCAGACGGATACCATGGCGTTTTTCAAACGCCTCGCCGTACTGCTTGCGCAGATCCATGATCGGCTTCATGTTGACTTCGTTGAAGGTGGTCAGCATCGCGGTGGAGTTTTTCGCCTCCAGCAGACGCTCGGCCACGCGCTTGCGCAGGCGGGTCATCGGCACGCGTTTTTCGGAGCGCCCGGCCAGCGGCGCCGGGGCGGCTTCAGGGGCGGCTTTCGCCTCCGCTTTCGCCGGCGGCTTCGCCAGGTGCTTCTCAACGTCATCGCGCGTCAGGCGGCCCCCGACGACGGAGCCATAAATGGCGCTGGCATCAAGATTGTGCTCGGCCAGCAGGCGACGGATCGCCGGGCTGAGCGCATCGTTGTTCTGCTCTTCCAGGGAAGCCTGCTGACGCTGAGCCGGCGTGGACTCTTTGCTTTCAGCTTTGGCATCGGTGGCTTTACCCGCGCTGTTGCCTTCGCGCAGGCGGCCAAGGATCTGGCGGGAAGTCACGGTCGTGCCTTCATCTTCCAGAACAGCTTCGAGAATGCCGTCTGCCGACGCCGGTACTTCCAGTACCACTTTGTCAGTTTCGATTTCTACCAGCACTTCATCGCGAACAACCGCGTCGCCCGGCTTCTTGTGCCAGGTGGCAACAGTGGCATCGGCTACGGATTCAGGCAGGTCGGGAACCAGAATATCTACGCTACTCATTGTGTATCCTTTATTTAATCGACGTTCAGCGCGTCATTGACCAGATCTTGTTGCTGTTTCTGGTGAACGGACATGTAACCTACCGCCGGCGAGGCGGAGGCCGGGCGACCCGCATACTTGAGGGCTGCCCCAAACGGAATCACATCACGCAGATGATGCTGGCTGCAGTACCATGCGCCCTGGTTGAGCGGCTCTTCCTGGCACCAGACAAAATCGTGCACGTGTGCATAAGGCTTCAGCGCTTCCTGTACCGCCTGGTGCGGGAACGGGTAGAGCTGTTCGATGCGCACAATGGCGACATCTTTTTGTTCGTTTTTGCGGCGCTGCTCCAGCAGGTCGTAGTAAACCTTACCGGCACACATCACGACGCGCTTCACGGCTTTCGGATCCAGCTCGTCGATTTCACCGATCGCCGGCTGGAAGGTGCCGTTGGCCAGTTCGTCAAGCGAGGAGACCGCCAGCGGATGGCGCAGCAGCGATTTCGGCGACATCACCACCAGCGGACGACGCATCCCGCGCAGCGCCTGGCGACGCAGCATGTGGTAGACCTGCGCCGGCGTGGACGGTACGCAAACCTGCATATTCTGCTCGGCGCAGAGCTGCAGATAGCGCTCAAGGCGCGCGGAGGAGTGCTCCGGGCCCTGCCCTTCGTAGCCGTGCGGCAGCAGCATCACCAGACCACACATGCGGCCCCACTTCTGCTCGCCGGAGCTGATGAACTGGTCGATAACCACCTGCGCGCCGGTGGCGAAGTCGCCGAACTGCGCTTCCCAGATGGTCAGGGTGCGCGGCTCCGCCGTCGCGTAGCCGTACTCAAAGGCCAGTACCGCCTCTTCCGACAGCACGGAGTCCCAGACGCGGAAGGAGCCCTGGCCGTTGTGCACGTGCTGCAGCGGCGTATAGCTTGAGCCGTTGGTCTGGTTGTGGATCACCGCGTGGCGGTGGAAGAAGGTGCCGCGGCCGGAGTCCTCGCCGGACAGACGGATCGGAATCCCCTCATCGACCAGCGTGGCGTAGGCCAGGTTTTCCGCGCCGCCCCAGTCGAACAGCTTCTCGCCGGCGGCCATCGCCTGGCGATCGCCGTAGATTTTGGCAACGCGGGATTGCATCTCAACCGATTCCGGCACGGTGCTGATGCGCTTGGCCAGCTCCTGCAGGCGCTTCATCTCGACCTTGTTCGGGTAGCTCTCATCCCACTCGTGGTTGAGGTACGGCGACCAGGTAAAGGAGTGCATATTCATCGGGCGCCACTCTTTCACCACGCACTCGCCGGCATCCAGCGCGTCGCGGTAAAGGTTGACCATCTCGGTGGCGTCTTCCAGAGTAGCGACCTTGTTCTGCTCCAGACGGTCGGCGTAAATTTTACGCGGCGTCGGGTGTTTTTTGATCTTCTGGTACATCAGCGGCTGGGTCGCGCTCGGCTCATCGGCTTCGTTATGGCCGTGGCGGCGGTAGCAGACCAGATCGATAAACACGTCGCGCTTGAAGGTGTTGCGGAAATCGAGCGCCAGGCGGGTAACAAAAGCGACCGCTTCCGGATCGTCGGCATTGACGTGGAAAATCGGCGCCATCACCATCTTGCCGATGTCGGTGCAGTACGGTGAAGAGCGCGCATCCAGCGGATTAGAGGTGGTGAAGCCCACCTGGTTGTTAATCACAATGCGCACGGTGCCGCCCACTTCGTAGCCGCGGGCTTTCGACATGTTCAGGGTTTCCTGCACCACGCCCTGCCCGGTCACCGCGGCGTCGCCGTGAATGGTGATCGGCAGCACTTTATTGCTGCTCGGTTCGTCGAGACGGTCGAGACGCGCGCGCACGGAGCCGATAACCACCGGGCTGACGATTTCAAGGTGCGACGGGTTAAACGCCAGCGCGAGGTGAACCAGGCCACCTTCGGTTTCGATATCGGACGAGAAGCCCATGTGGTACTTCACGTCGCCGGTGCCGAGGTGCTCTTTGTGCTTGCCCGCGAACTCGTCAAACAGGTCCTGCGGTCTTTTACCCAGCACGTTAACCAGCACGTTGAGGCGGCCGCGGTGCGCCATGCCGAGCACCACTTCGCGGGTGCCGTTGTTGCCGGCGTGGCGGATAAGTTCTTTAAGCATCGGTACCAGCGCATCGCCGCCTTCCAGCGAGAAACGCTTGGCGCCCGGGAATTTCGCCCCGAGATAGCGCTCCAGGCCTTCAGCCGCCGTCAGCTCGCTGAGAAAACGCTTTTTCTCATCGGCCGAGAAGCTGGCGTGACCCACGACGGATTCAAGACGCTGCTGGATCCAGCGCTTCTCTTCGGTCGAGGTAATATGCATGTATTCCGCACCGATGGAGCCGCAGTAAGTCTGCTTGAGGGCATCAATCAGCTCGCCCAGCTTCATCGTATCTTTACCGATGGCAAAAGAACCTACGTTAAAGCTTTCCTGGAAATCGGCTTCTGTCAGATCGTGAAAAGCAGGATCCAGGTCAGCAACGCGATCCTGTTTCCACAGCCCCAGCGGATCGAGATTCGCATTCTGGTGGCCGCGGAAGCGGTAGGCGTTGATCATCTGCAGGACTTTGACCTGCTTGATGTTAGTGTCAGGATCGGAAATCGCGGAAGTATAACGTGAGGCATCCTTCGCCAGACGACGGAAATAATCACGCGTTTTGGAGTGAAATTGATCGGGTTTGACTCCGGTTCCAGGCAGTTGCTGGAACATTGAGCGCCAGTTAGCGTCAACAGAGTCCGGATCGGTTAAGAAGTCTTCATAGAGCTGTTCGATCCAGCTCTGGTTGGAGCCAGAGAGGAAGGAAGAGTCCAGCCAGGCTTTCATTGCGCCGTTCTGCATCGTGATCCCTTAAGCACTTTGTGTGCTTATTTCGCCGTAGAAACAACCACGCACATCAAGCGTGCGTGCCGGGGTTCACCTGCGAGCTCTTCTGTAGTATTGGGCTCGCGAAGGAACCTTTATAAACTGTCTGATAATCGTCGTCGGTCAGGCTGCGGCTGCGTTGCGACCTTGACCCGCGCTGAACGTCTTGATTATTCCGTCATGCTGTATGGCAGTTTTTAGAGGTTTCCTGCAGTTCCGCGCCCTCTCACGCAGGGAGAGGGCGCGGGCCTTATTACGCGCTGCGGTTAAGCAGCATCGACTTGATATGGCCGATAGCCCGCGTCGGGTTCAGCCCTTTCGGACAAACGCTAACGCAGTTCATGATGCTGTGGCAGCGGAATACGCTGAATGCATCGCTCAGACCGTCAAGACGACTGTCGGTTTCGGTATCGCGGCTGTCAATCAGGAAGCGGTATGCCGCCAGCAGACCGGCCGGGCCGATAAACTTATCCGGATTCCACCAGAACGACGGGCAGGAGGTTGAACAGCATGCGCAGAGAATGCACTCATACAATCCGTCGATCTTCTCACGCTGCTCGGGCGACTGTAAGTGCTCGCGAGCGGGTGGATTTTGTCCATTATTCAATAAGTAAGGCTTAATCTTCTCATACTGGGCATAGAACTGTCCCATGTCTACCACCAAATCGCGGATCACCGGCAGACCGGGCAGCGGGCGAATCACGATTTTCTTACCGGGCTGGTTCAGCGCGGAGATTGGGGTAATACAGGCCAGCCCGATTTTGCCGTTCATGTTCAGGCCATCGGAGCCGCAGACGCCTTCGCGGCAGGAGCGACGGAACGCCAGGGTCGGGTCTTTCTCTTTTAGCTGGATCAGCGCATCCAGCAGCATCATGTCCCGGCCCTCTTCCGCCTCCAGGGTGTAATCCTGCATACGCGGCGCGTCATCGACATCCGGGTTGTAACGATATACTGAAAACTCGAGTCTCATTTTCCTGTCTCCGCAATTAGTAGGTACGCACTTTCGGCGGGAATGCCGGACGCAGCTTCGGTTCCATATTGACGGTTCGACGCGTCATGGATTCCGTTTGCGGCTGGTACAGGGAGTGACAGAGCCAGTTTGCGTCATCGCGGTCCGGGAAGTCGAAGCGGCTGTGGGCGCCGCGGCTTTCGGTACGGAAATTCGCAGAAACGGCCGTGGCGTAAGCGGTTTCCATCAGGTTATCCAGCTCCAGGCACTCAACGCGCTGGGTATTAAACTCGCTGGAGGTGTCGTCCAGACGGGCGTTTTTCAGACGCTCGCGGATCGTTTTCAACTGCTCAAGACCCTTCGCCATCGCGTCGCCTTCGCGGAACACCGAGAAGTTGTGCTGCATGCACTCCTGCAGCGCCTTGCGGATAGCCACCGGATCTTCACCGCTGCGGGTGTTGTTCCAGCGGTTGAGGCGGTCCAGTGAACCTTCGATATCAGACTCGCTGGCGTCGCGCAGCGCGCCCTGCTCAGCGATAGACTCCTGAAGATGCAGACCGGCCGCGCGGCCGAAGACCACCAGGTCGAGCAGCGAGTTGCCGCCGAGGCGGTTCGCACCGTGGACCGATACGCAGGCGATTTCGCCGACCGCAAACAGGCCCGGGATCACTACGTCTTCGCCCTTCTCGTTGACGGTCAGCGCCTGGCCGGTCACTTTGGTCGGAATACCGCCCATCATATAGTGGCAGGTCGGGATAACCGGGATCGGCTCTTTCACCGGATCGACGTGGGCGAAGGTACGGGAGAGTTCAAGGATGCCCGGCAGGCGGGATTCCAGAACTTCTTTACCCAGATGGTCAAGCTTCAGCTTCGCGTGCGGGCCCCACGGGCCGTCGCAGCCGCGGCCTTCGCGGATCTCAATCATGATCGAGCGCGCCACTACGTCGCGGCCCGCCAGGTCTTTGGCGTTCGGCGCGTAGCGCTCCATGAAGCGTTCGCCGTGCTTGTTCAGCAGATAGCCGCCTTCACCGCGGCAGCCTTCGGTGACAAGGACGCCCGCGCCGGCGATGCCGGTCGGGTGGAATTGCCACATCTCCATATCCTGCACCGGGACGCCCGCGCGGATAGCCATACCGACGCCGTCGCCGGTGTTAATGTGGGCGTTGGTGGTGGACTGGTAGATACGGCCAGCGCCGCCGGTCGCCAGCACGGTAGCGTTGGCTTTGAAGTAAACCACTTCACCGGTTTCGATGCACAGCGCGGTGCAGCCGACAACCGCGCCATCCTGGTTTTTCACCAGGTCCAGCGCATACCACTCGGAGAAAATCGTGGTGTGGTTTTTCAGGTTCTGCTGATACAGCGTATGCAGCAGGGCGTGGCCGGTACGGTCAGCCGCGGCGGCGGTACGCGCCGCCTGCTCGCCGCCGAAGTTTTTCGACTGGCCGCCGAACGGGCGCTGGTAGCTGCGGCCATCGTCAAGACGGGAAGACGGCAGCACCATGTGCTC
>OJYJ01000036.1_pt1 | contig 15232 bp, 16 predicted proteins | sample 1600941 | NCBI WGS metagenome assembly OJYJ01 (sample SAMN04436912, study PRJEB24849) | human gut metagenome | biome: human gut; feature: NICU; material: stool | host: Homo sapiens | place: USA: Saint Louis, MO | collected 2012-05-10
AACTGCATCAGCAACTACTCCTACAGATTTATCCATAGAATTAGTAACCGCAGCGATTGTGGCATAATGCTGATTAAAAAAATTCGCATCCTCAGAACTCAGCTCACTCAATGCGGCATTAACTTTCTTTTTGGCTGATATTAATTGTTCCAACTGCTGAGATTTTGCAGTTTGATAATCAGCAATAATTAGTATCTGACCGGGCTTCAGCCACGGGGTATCTCTATTCAACTGCATAAAATAGCGGGCGGCATCACTATTTGTGTTAGTGAAAAGCATACGCGCCTGAAAATCGAGCGTTCCCGGCTGCTGTACAATGCAATAACCCGGTGCAATATTCGATTGTTGTGCCATCTTTCAACCTTTTTAAAATGAAATCTGAATCAGGCCGGATAATTCCGGCCTGTCAGAAAATAAATTACGCTTCTTTATTCTCTTTAATGTTCCAGCCGGCGGTGCTTTCAGCGCCTTTACCGCCCTGAGCAGTCTGCTCCCAGTACTGCTGCTTCACTTTCGATGCCTGGAAGGCGTAGGTCACACCAACGGTGTCGCCGTTGTCGGCGCCGGTGTACTGCACGGAGGTCACCAGTACATCATCCAGGGTGATGCGCGCGTACTCAACCTGCTGGCCGCCGGCCTTGCAGATGGAGACTTCAACTTTGGTCAGGTGCTTACCGCTGGCGCAGTGCTTGAGGATAGCGGTGGTGGATTTGTCGATCAGCGCGTTGATGTGCAGGTCGTTAAAGTTCACTTTACCTGCGCCGCCGCCGCCGCCTACGCTCATATTACCCGGCTGGGATGCGCCCCAGGAGAAGGAGGTAATATCAGTCCAGCCAGTGTGGTGGGAATCTTTAGATTCACCGGTCACACCTTCGACTTTCAGAAACATATCAATAGCCATAGTATTTACTCTTCGTTGTTTAAAATGAACGCTTTCGAAAAAGCATTTATATGGCAAACAGGAAAGCATGGGGCTGAATAAAACAGTCCATATTTTACCTCTGCCTCGGAAACTGAATTGCAGTTAACAATTCAGGATTCTTGAATATTTTGCCGCGGTGCCGGGTGCCCGGCGGCACTGCGTTTGCCGGGCCTACAAGTTCTCAGAAACCGTAGGTCGGGTAAGCGTAGCGCCACCCGACAATAAAGGCGGCGCTACTGCGAATAGAGATGCTGAATATCACGACTCTGTGCGATAAGCGTACATTTCAGTACGTTATACGAGTAATGCGTAGAGCCGGTCAGCGGCTCTTTTAAGCCTTTATCAATCGCCGCATCGGCCTTCTCAAATACCTCAACCGGCAGCGAGCTGACTTCCAACCAGGCTGCGGCGCTGGCATTAGCATCGGATATCAGCGATTTATCCTCAGTGATTTTTCCGATGCAGCGATTTTCTACCCAATGGGTGAAGATTTGTTGCTGCGTAAAAGAGGACGTCTCAGGCAGCGCTTTAGCGGCGGCCGGGAGTGATGTCATCATCAGCAGAAAAAAGTAATAACGAGACACCGTGCGACTCCGGAAATTACTGGGGATTATCCTGATACCAGGTACGATCGGGATTACCATCAATAAGCTGCGGAACCAGTCTATCGAGTTCATCACTGTGGTAACGCCTTAGGCAGTTTAGCGTGACGCCTTTCGTAATTGGTTTTCGTTCAGAATGCGAGGCATTTACCGTGTCTTTGTATTTATTTATAATGGCATTGATTTTTTCATTACCGTTATCAATATTAAAAGTGATCCACTCTAATAAAGCAACGCCAATCTGGGCCGCATCAGATGAAAAAAGCGTATTATCATCAGATACCTTTGCAATACACCTGGCTAATACCGCGTCTTTAACAACCTGTCTGTAGGGCATTTTTTTGACAAAGTCGACGGTGTCGACAGCCGCATTAACGGTGATTGAGACTATAAATATTGTCAGGCCTAAAATTAGTTTACTCATGAGGGTTCCTTCCAGGTAAGTAATAATGACACTCTTATAAATAAAGCGTCCTTATTATTTATCTCATTTCTTACAGGGAAGCTCCTGCATCAGAGCCTCTTTAATTAACGCGGCAGCAGGCTCTCCCCGGCGCTGTTGCGGTAACTTTTCAAAGAAGGAGTATACCGCTTCCCGCAGCGAGTCGGGCTTTGCGCGTCGATAGCTGCACCACTCCCGGCCCTCCGTCGCATCCATCACGCCCATCAGATACATATTTGCCTTCAGCCGCTCTTGCTCATTGTCTTTTGACAGCCACGCGTGGAGAAATTTTTCACCGCTGATTTGGATATCGTTTCGACTAAGGCTGTTCGGATCGCGCAGCAGGTTTGAACCTTCGTCCACGGCTATGCCGCTCGCGGAAAGCGTCATTGCGGCTGCCGGGAGTGATGCCAGCATCAGCAGAAAAAAGGAGTAATGAGGCACTTTGCGACTCCGAATTATCACTGAGAATTATCCTTTTTGACAAAGGCGACAGGATCGACGGCCGCATTAATGGAAAGTGTTACGATGAAAATTGCCAGACCTAAAAGTAGCTTTGTCATGAGGATCCCTCCAGGTAATTAATAATGACACTCATATAAAATAGAGCATCCACATTATTTACCTCATTTCATACAGAGAAGCTGCTGTGCCAGGAACTCTTTAATTAGCCCGAAAATCGGTTATTTTACCCTCCGACAAAGATTTTCTTAAAAAAGAATAATTTATGCCATACAACCCATTCATTAGAGATAGGTAAGCACAACCGTCTATGTGCGATTCTTTATTTTATCTGCAAGTGAATAAATGCCGATAGCCAACGAAATTGAAATGATAATGGCCATTATATTCAACGTATTATCGCCAATATCATTCCCCCACGAATAAAAGAACACGTAATAACCTAACGTTGAAAAAAACAGAAAAAAAGAAAGTAAGTTCAGCATGTAATAAGAAAGGTATTTGCCTGCTTGTCTTAACATGCTGAACTCCCTATTTAATCAGGAATGCCGCCCCGTCTTTCGGCAGGGCGGCTGGCAATCCTTACGCCTCTTTAGTCTTCAGCGACGGCAGCTTCGAAACCAGGCGCAGGGAGACGGTCAGGCCCTCCAGTTGGTAGTGCGGGCGCAGGAAGAACTTGGCGGTGTAGTAGCCGGGGTTGTCTTCAATCTCGGCAACCTGCACTTCGGCGGCGGCCAGCGGCTTGCGGGCTTTAGTCTCCTGGGAGGAGTTGGCCGGGTCGCCGTCGACGTAGTTCATCACCCAGTCGTTGAGCCAGCGCTCCATGTCGTCGCGTTCGCGGAAGGAGCCGATTTTGTCGCGCACGATGCACTTCAGGTAGTGGGCGAAGCGGCAGCAGGCGAACAGGTACGGCAGGCGCGCGGCGAGGCGGGCGTTGGCGGTGGCGTCGGCGTCGTGGTACTCGGCCGGCTTCTGCAGCGACTGGGCGCCGATAAAGGCGGCAAAGTCGGAGTTTTTGCGGTGAATAAGCGGCATAAAGCCGTTTTTCGCCAGCTCGGCTTCGCGGCGGTCGCTGATGGCGATTTCGGTCGGGCACTTCATGTCCACGCCGCCGTCGGCGCTCGGGAAGGTGTGGTACGGCAGGTTTTCCTCCGCGCCGCCGGACTCGACGCCGCGAATGGAGGTGCACCAGCCGTACTCTTTGAACGAACGGTTGATGTTGGCTGCCATCGCATAGGCGGAGTTGGCCCAGGCGTAGTTGTTGTGGTCCGCGCCGTCGGTCTGCTCTTCAAAGTCGAAGCCGTCCACCGGGTTGGTGCGGATGCCGTACGGCAGGCGGGCGAGGAAACGCGGCATCACCAGGCCCAGATAGCGGGCGTCTTCCGATTCGCGCAGCGAACGCCAGGCGGCGTACTCGGTGTTCTGGAAGATCTTGGTCAGGTCGCGCGGGTTGGCCAGCTCCTGCCAGGTCTCCATCTGCATCACGCCCGGCGCGGTGCCGGTAATGAACGGGCAGTGGGCGGCGGAGCCGATGCGCGCCATTTCGCCCAGCAGCTCAACGTCCTGCGGGCCGTGGTCGAAGTAGTAGTCGCCAACGATGCAGCCAAACGGCTCGCCGCCGAACTGGCCGTACTCCTGCTCGTAAACCTTCTTGAAGATCGGGCTCTGGTCCCAAACGACGCCCTTAAAGCGCTAGAGGGTGCGGCCCAGCTCCTGCTTGGAGATGCTCATAAAGCGAATTTTGAGCATCTCGTCGGTTTCGCTGTTGTTCACCAGGTAGCTCAGGCCGCGCCAGGCGCTCTCCAGCTTCTGAAAATCATCGTGGTGGATGATCTGATTGACCTGGCGGGAGAGCTGCTCGTCGATGCCGGCGATCAGGTTCTGAATGGTGCGATAGGTGTCGTTAGAGAAAGTGACGGTATTCTCCAGCGCCTGCTGGGCGAGGGTTTTTACCGCGCTCTCTACGGCGCTGCGCGCCTGGTCGGTCTTCGGGCGGAACTCTTTGTTCAGCAGGGCGCTGAATTCGTCTTCGCTGAAGGCCTGGCCGGGCTGCTGCTCATGCTGTTGTCCTGGATTGCTCATGATTACTCCTCTTTGCCTTTGGCGCTGTCATCCTGGTTCGGGACCTGGCTCAGGGACTTGAGCAGCGTCGGATCCTGCAGAATTTTGGCGATCAGCTCTTCGGCGCCGTTTTTGCCGTCCATATAGGTCAGCAGGTTAGAGAGCTGGGTGCGGGCTTCCAGCAGCTTATTCAGCGGCTCGACTTTGCGGGCCACCGCGTCCGGCAGGAAGTCTTCCATGCTATCGAAGGTCAGATCGACGTTGAGCTTGCCTTCGCCGGTCAGGGTGTTATCGACGTTAAAGGCCACCCGCGGCTTCAGCGCTTTCATGCGCTCGTCGAAGTTGTCGATGTCGATATCAAGGAACTTGCGCTCGTCCACCGGCGGCAGGTTGTCCACCGGCTTGCCGACCAGATCGGACATGACGCCCATGACGAAAGGCAGCTGGATTTTGCGTTCCGCGCCGTAAATCTCGACGTCGTACTCGATCTGCACGCGGGGCGCGCGGTTGCGCGCGATAAACTTCTGCCCACTCTTACTTATAGCCATGATGTTCTCCATCGTAGATGCGCGGTAAAGGTTGTGCGCCAGACGTTATGCCTGCCGCCGTAGCGTCTGGTCGCGTCAGTCGCGACGTCCAAAGATAGTTTCCATCTGATGCACGCCGTCGGGGGCGAGATCGCGAATGATCTCCATGAAGTCCAGCTCGGCGAGCTTCTGCACCCGCTCGATCATCAGCGGCGCCGGGTGGCTGGGCTCGTAGCGGGCAAAATACTGCTTCGCCTTTTCGAGCATCAGCTGGGCGTCGGCGCGGGTCGTTACCTGGGCGTTGCGCCAGTCCACCGCCTGCGGCGCGGGCGCGGCGGCGGCGGCGGTTTTCGGTTCACTCACGGCACTCTCCTCGCCGGCGGGCTGGAAGGTTGAGAGATCGGTTATCTGGCAAGCGCCGGCCACCAGGCCGACGCTTTTCAGCAGCTGCTCCATCTCCGGGACGTTGCTTTCCCCGAGCTTATCCACCAGCAGATCGTAGATGGCCTGCAGCTGCTGGTGAATGGTGACGATCGCCTGAATGCCGGGCTGTTCCGCCCTCGCCAGTTCGTCAATCAGCCGCGAGCGGCCGCCGGGATAGTCGGGGCACTCGGTTTTGCTGCCGTCGAGCAGCGCCTGGGCGTCGCGCAGGCTCAGCTCGTCGCCGCTGCTGCGCAGCAGCAGGGCATTGCGCAGCGCGGTAGTGAGGGAGGATTTGTCCCCCAGCCCCGCGAGGGCGTTGATGCGGTAAAACGGATCTTCTTCGCCGTACTCTTCCAGCAGGGGATACAGCGGCTGCCACCAGAGGGTCAGCGCCTGGCGGATAAGCGTCACGCCGTCGGCGTAGCCCGCAAGTCCCCGGCGGCGGGTCCAGGCGTGGGTCAGGGAGACCATCACCCGCAGATCTTTGGTGCGGGCCAGCAGGTCTGAGGCCAGCTTCTCGACCTGCATCCAGTCGGCGGGCTCCGCCGGGATGATGGTGTCGCCAAACTGCTGCTCGGCTTTGCCCTGGCTCGCCTGCTCCATCGCCTGAAAGTCGGCGTCGTATTCAAGGTTGTCGCCGCACGGCTGTTCGTGGCTCACGGGCGTCAGAAATTCATCAATATTCATCGGTAGCCTGCTTATTCAAACATCGGCGGATAGAGGCCGTGGCGGCCGGGCCGGGCCCCGCCGGCGGGATCGAACAGCAGGGTAAACAGCTGCCCGGTCAGATTGCCGCTGTGCACGTGGGTGTAGAGCGGATAGCCGTCGGCGCGGTTGGTCCACCAGAAGCTGGTCTGCCGCTGGGGATCGAAGCAGTCGGCGGCCTGCTGCCAGCCGAGGGTGCTCTGCCCTTCGGCCTCGTAGCCGATGACGTCGAGAATGTCTGAACGCTGCTCCGGCTCACTGAGACGCGGACCGGGTATCGCCAGCAGGGCGGTATCCAGCTGTTCGGCAGAGTAGCCGTTGCGCACCGCGTGCAGCAGCGTACGGCCCACCTGCTCATACCACTCGCCCGCCCGGCTGAGGATCTGCGGCGACCACTCCAGCGGGTTAAAGGCCAGCTGGACGCAGATCGGATACTGGCGGCCGACCCGGTCGCGGCCGGGGATCAGGCAGCCCATCTGCACCATCTGACCGCTGAGCATCGGCGGTACGATAAAATTCCACACCGGCGCGCTGCTGAATTCACGCTCGCCGCTGCGCTGCTGCTCCTGTTGCCAGGCGAGCAGCCCGACCTGGAACCAGTGCGACCACTGGCGGACCAGGATATCCGGGAAGCGGCGCTGTAAAAAATCACCGGTACTCGGCAGCTTGCCGTACCAGCCGGGCGAAGGAATATTCGTCATTCGGCTTTCCTGGAGGGTTAAGGACATGAAAAATGCGGCAGCTGGAACGGGTTGCGAATACTGTTTGGCGCAAACTCCAGCGTGACCTGATGACCGTCAACGTTAAAGGTTGCCTGGCGGCTGAGGCTGCTGCTGCCGGGCGTGGTGCGCGCCTTGTCGAAGAAGCGGTTAAGCGCCCAGGCGCCGCTGGTGGTCAGGGTGGAGGTGGTGCCGTCCGCCAGGCCCAACTGCATACGCACCTGGCTGGTGCCGCCCGGTCCCGGCCAGCTCATCATCTGTACCGCCTGCGGGCCGTGACTGTAGCGCAGCTGCTGGCCGTCAACGTCGAGGGTCAGATTAAGAATGCGGTTGTCCATGCTGATAGTGCGCACGCTGACCTTAAACGAGGGCGCGGTGGCGCCGTTGGCAAAGAAGGCGTCGCGGATCGACTGCGCCTGCTGGAACGGGCGCAGCATGCTTTCGCTGCCCGGCAGGGTTTTACCGTCGATGCCCGGCGTAAAGCGCCAGCTGCTCTGGGTGGTATCGACTTTGTTGGTCAGGTTATCGCGGAAAAAGGTGTCCATCATGCCGGTGCCGGGGGCAAACATGCGCGCCAGGTCGTCCGGGGTCACCTCGGTCCGCGCCCCGCGCACCAGCGGATAGCGCCCGGCGATGGCCTGGCGGCAGAAGCCACCCACTTCAACATTCAGGCGCTTGCGGATGTTGTTGAGATCCCGCTGCTGGGTATCGCTGCTGGCGCCGCTGGCCATTTTGCTGAACATGGTCTGCAGCCCGCCAGGCAGGCGGCCGGCGCTGGCCTGCAGGCGGCTGATAGCGTCGCCGCCCGGCGGCTGCATGCCGCTGTTGGCCGCGTCCTGCACCGCCGTCAGATAGCGGTAAAGTTCGTCCACCTGCTTGAGGAAGTCATCGAAGACGATAGTCTTGCTGCCCTTCTCCAGCGGCTGCGCCAGTTCGATCAGCGGCGCAAAGTGGTCGGTCGCCTGCTGCTCCGGGGTCTGGACGATAGCCCCGCCCTGGGGGGCGCGCTGTTCGCCGTTGCTGAACAGCGCCTCCAGGGTGCGGGTGGCGCGGTTGTCCGCCGGTTTCTCTTTTCCGCCATCCGCCTGCTCAGGTTCGGCGCGGCTCAGGGTCAGCACCTGGCTTAAGTTAATCACCAGCCGGCGCAGCGGCGAACTGCTGCCGGAAATCAGCCGGGCGGTGTTGATCCGCGACGACAGATCGGCGCTGTTGTTAAGCTGGATATCCTGGATGTAGCTGTCCCAGCGGGCGATAAAGTCGCGCACGTAAAGCTGGCGCACGGCGTTATCGGTCTGCTGCTTGTCCTCCTGGGCAGTGGTGGCGCCCAGCACCCAGCTGTCGTCCTCGTGCAGGGCGGTGGTCACGCTGTCGATCTGCTTGTTGAAGACGTTCCAGTAGCCGTCCGGGGTGTAAAGACCCGGCACGCCGTCGCTCACCGGCTTCCCGCTTTTGCGCGAGAACACCAGCTCGCTCTGCGGGCCGCCGAGGGTCGCCAGCGACACCGGCTTAAGGTCATCGTCGTGCTCCAGCAGGCGCTTGAGGCGACCGTAGACGCGGGTCGAGAGCGGCTGCTGGTTAATCAGCGCCCGCTCGCGGGCGATCAGCGCATCGTCCTTAGCATAGGGCGAGGACTGGATCTGCGGCTCCAGCAGGGCAATCAGGTGCCCCTCAAGCTGGCGCAGCTGCGCCTGGGTAACGTTCTGCGGCAGATTGCGCTGCAGGTTGCGCATCACCCAGGAGGTGAGGAACTTGCCGTCATACTTTTTCGGCAGGTAGAGCATCTGGTAGGCCTTCAGCGCCTCGTAGCTGTACTCCACGTCGCTGCCGTTGTCGTTGCGCAGCCAGGTGGTGATGCGCATCGCCACGTCCGGGAGCAGCATCTGGGTCAGCGCCTTCTGATACAGGGTCTGCGAGGCGTCGCTGACGTCATTGCCGCGGTACAGGCCCATGCGGCGGGTCAGCGGCGGCGCGTTGAGGTCAAAGTCGTCGCTCTTCGGCAGTGCCTGCAGGCCGTTGAGCAGCGGCAGCATGCTGAACAGGTCGCGCTGCGACGGGTCCTGCAGGGCTTTACTCTGCTGCTCCAGCGGCGGCACTTTAGCGTCCACCTGCTGCAGATAGCTCTTGTTGTTGCCGTAGCTCACCAGCCACAGCCAGCCGAGCACCACCAGCAGCAGCGCCAGCAGCGCATAGCCCGACCAGACCACCGCCCGGCTGCGCAGTTCCCACCAGCGGTTCTGGCCGGCGATGCCCGCCTCCTGGAAGATAACGTTCTGCAGCAGGTTCTTGATGAAGTAGCTCTGGCCTTTGCCGCCGGGGATCGGCGCCTCTTTGCTGACCGCATCCCAGCTGTCGCCTTCTGCGCCCTGGGGCAGCGACAGGGAACGGTTCAGTTCACCCATCACCCGGTCAAACGGCAGCCCCTCCTGGGTACCGCTGGCGAAGTAGATACCGCGCGGCGAGAATTCGGTTTCGAAGTTAGAGCGGGCAAAGACGGTGCTCAGGTAGTCCGCCAGCAGCGGCCTGAGGGCGGCGAACTCCTGCGGGAAGAGCCACGCCTCGGCGCGAGCCTTCGCGTCGTGCTCCTGGAGCATGGTATCCCCCAGCCCGGCGTCGAGACGCTGCTGCAGCTGCGAGAACTCCCGGTGAAAGTTGCCCATCAGGTCAAACCCCGCCAGCTTCGCCTGCTCCCACGGGAAGGTGAAGCCCCAGATCTGGTCCCGCTGCGCCTTGTCGTAGTCGGCAAACCACGCCCGGAAGCCCTTCAGCAGGTCCGCTTTAGTAACCAGCACATAAACCGGGAAGCGGATGCCCAACTGCTCGTGCAGTTCGGAAAGGCGCTGGCGCAGGTTTACCGCCTGCTGGCTGGAGGCCTCCGGCGACTGGGTCAGCAGGTCGGAAATACTGATGGTCACCACCACGCCGTTAATCGGCTGACGGCGGCGGTACTTGCGCAGCAGGCCGATAAACTTCAGCCATTCGCCCGCGTCCTGGGCCTGCTCGCTCTCCTGGGTAGTGTAGCGGCCGGCGGTATCCAGCAGCACCGCCTCATTGGTGAACCACCAGTCGCAGTTGCGGGTGCCGCCGATGCCGCGCAGGGCGGTCTTGCCGAAGCGGTCCGCCAGCGGAAACTGCAGCCCGGAGTTGGCGAGCGCGGTAGTTTTCCCGGAGCCGGAGGCGCCGATAATCACGTACCACGGCAGCTGATAGAGGTACTGGGTACTAAAGCGCTGGGTCCAGGCGCTGCTGCCCGCTTTGCTGAAGTGGGCCTTTTTCAGCACCTGCGCCGCCTCGTCAAAGCGTTCGGAAAGGATCTGGTCCTCGCTGTTGAGGCGCGCCTGCGGATCATTTTCACCGGCGGCGCTCTTTTTCTTCTCCTGCTCCTGCAGGTTATCCATCAGCTTGCGGTTGAGCCAGGCGTTGTACAGTCGGGGCACGATGTGGCTCTGGGCCCAGAACAGGTAGACCACCGCAATGGTAATAATACGGTTCTGGGTGGACTCCAGCGGCCGGGTATCGACGATGGAGAGCAGTGGGCCAATCATCCAGATAACGGAGGCCACCGCCGTGGCGCCGAGGAAGCCCCAGAGAATGCGGTTAGTCAGTATTGAAAGCAGAGTCGTCAGCATCCTTTAGTTTCCTTGTGGCAATCCGTTCAGCTCGGCCTGGGTGTTGTCAGGCGACACCAGCAGCGTAATTTCCACACGGCGGTTGCGTGCGCGGTTTTCAGGCGTGTTGTTCGGCGCAATCGGGTCGACCTCGCCGCGCCCTTCGGCCTTCGCGCGGCCAGGCTGGGAAAGATGTTTCTGCAGCTGCTTCTGCACCGAGCGGGCGCGTTCCAGGGAGAGCTCGTAGTTAGAGGCAAAGCGCGCGCTGCGGATCGGCACGTTATCGCTGTAGCCCACCACCAGAATGCGGCCGCTGACGTTGTTCATCGCCTGGGCGATGCGGTCAATCACCGTGGCGTAGCGGTCGCGCACCACCGTTGAGGCGGAGGCGAACAGGCCGTCGCCTTTGAGGATAACCACGCTGCGGTCGGCTTCGTCGCGCACCGCCACCAGCCCCTCTTCGATTTCCGGGCGCAGGAAGCCGCGCAGGTTGAGCACCGCCGGCGGCTTCTCGGCGGGCTGCGCGACGGCGGCCTCCGGCAGCTGGGTCTGGTAGATTTTCGCCAGCACCGGGCTGGTGGCATCCCCCAGCCGCCAGTTGAGAATGACGCAGAACAGACAGGCGACGAAACCCGCCAGCGCGGCGCAGGCCCACAGGGGCACCACCGGGCGCCACAGCTTGCGCAGCACCGGGCGGTCTTCGCCGTGGGGCGAGAGCGGCGGCGCGTAGGCGCCGCGCACGCCGTAGATCATCTGCCGCAGGCGCTGCTTGATGGTCTCCAGTTGGGTGCGGCCGTTGTCCATCACCCGGTAGCGCCCCTCGAAGCCGAGCAGCAGGCAGTAGTTGATAAGCTCCAGCAGATTAATATGGTCGCGCGGGTTCTGCGACAGGCGGGCCAGCAGCTGGAAGAACTTCTCCCCGCCCCAGGTTTCGTTGTGGAAGGTGACCAGCAGGCCGTTGCCCGACCAGATGCCGCCGCCGCCCCACGGCGTCAGCGCCGCGGCCTCGTCCAGCGCCGTGCACAGACAGTAACGCGCGCCGACGATCACCTCATACGCCAGCCCCGCCTGCTGGCAGCGCACTTCGAAACGGCGGATTTCATCGATCAGCTTCTGCCGCAGCCCTTCCCGATCGTCGTGCGAGACCGAGTGGCGGATCTGCGGAATCGCGTTGAGCAAGGGACTGGCGGCTGCCACCAGCGGATTATTACCGCTGGCACCCGCCTCAACGGCGCGGGGGCCGGTGGCCTGTTGTTCCTGCGTGCTGCCGGGAGCCTGCTGTTGCTGCATAGTTAAACGCTCGCTTTATTATTCTGCTGAGCTACGGATAGCCCAGAATTCCATGTCCAGTCCGGGGAACTCGCCCGCTAGGTGCAGCGCGAAGGCGCCGGATTTCTCCATTTCACCCCACAGCTCGCTGCCCTTTTCCAGTTCGAAATAGTTGTAGCCGGCGTGCCACGGAATCTGCGGCGGCGCGGCGGGCATCGCCCGCAGCACGAGGCCGGGCAGCTGGAGCTGGACAAGGTCGCGGATCTTGCTGACCGGGGCGATCTTCATCTGCGCCGGGAAGTGGGTGAGCAGGATTTCGCCCGGCACGCTGGCTTTTACCGCCAGCACGAAACCGAACTCGCGTACCATGCTGGTATAGGGCACGGTGGAGATAATGAGGCCGTGGGAGCGTTCGGTGAGCGGCAGCTGAATGGCGTTGTCTTCCATCACCAGCGACAGACCCTGGCGCAGGAGCAGCATCAGTTTGCCGAAGCAGCCGGCCAGATCGTCGTGATCGTAGACCGGCGGCGCGTTCTCAAGGGTCCGCTGGGCGGTCCAGGTCGCCAGCTCGCAGGCGAAGGGCAGCCAGCTGCGCCACAGCGCTTCCGGGTGGAGCAGCGGCAGGTTTTTCATGTGCGCCGCCTCGCCGAGGTGGCGGTTAACCAGCGTCAGCAGGGTAAATTCGATAAGCTCAGAGGTATTGAAGCGCCCCGGCTGGCGCAGGCGCCCCGCCACCTGCTGGCTGCGCTGAACCAGCAGGCCGTGCAGATCGTTAAGCATACCGAAGAGCAGCGTCTGGTTGCTGGCGTTGAGCGTCGGCGGAATATAGCCGCTATCGAGGCGCACGAGGTTATCGTTACGCTTCTCGACCACAAAGGCGACGCCGATGGCGGTCCACTCGGCGGTGAGGTCTTTTTCCAGCATCAGCTTCAGGCGCGGGCGGGCAAACTGCACGGTGGCATCGCCCACCGACAGGGCGTTGTCGTCCTCCACTTCCTGTTCGAAGGCGGTAAAGCGCGCCAGCGTGTCACGCTCTTCGCTGAAGATAACCTCTTCCCGTCCGCCGCGGCGCACCGGCAGCGCCAGCACCACTTTTTCGTTGCTGGTATTGTCCGGGATGGCCAGCGGCGCCGGACCGTGGCGACCGTCGAGAAACTGAAAGAAGGTGCCGTCCGGCAGCAGGCCGCTGGCATAGCTCAGGGCGATACAGCCCTGGCGCAGCATGGTTTCGTCCAGTTCGACGTCAAGAAATCCCCACAGGTAGGAGCGCTGCAGGCCGCCCCACTCGCGGATTTGGTGTTGCAGGTAGCTTTCCGCCCGCTGAAAGTGGTGCGGACGCAGGAACATGCCTTCGGTCCAGACCACCTTTTCTGCTTTGTTCATGCTGAATTCCTGTAGGGAGGCATTAATGGGTCACGACGCGGATCCCGTTGACGTCAAGAAAGAGGTTGGCCTGGAGTTCATCCGAGGAGAGCTTCCAGAACTTCCAGAACGGCGTGTCGCCGGCATCGGGCAGCGGCAGCGAAATGCGCCACTTTTTGCCATCCAGAGACTGATACTCCGCCATGACGCCGATATAGCGGGCATCGGGCGAACTCGGTCCGCTCAGGTTTTTTGCCAGCTGACCGGGCATAAGGAAGAACTCATCGCTATTGATCAGGTTACTGCCGAGCACCTTCTGGGCCTGGTTCTGCAGCGAGTAAAAGTCGGATGACATAAATTCAGCATCAGACTTGAGCAGCATCACGCGAACCTTCAGCGGCGCAGAGTTGTTTATTTGCGGGTGGGCTTGAAAATGAAGATTGTACCGGGAGGGGTCACTGTGCGAGGCCGAACCGCAGCCGCTGACCAACGTAGCCATAATCAAATAAAACGCCAGAAAGCTCCGGCGTAAAAAAATGTGTTTTTTCATACGGTATCATCCGTAGGGCCGGGATCAGTTAAGGATCCAGGTACCGTTATTGCCGCTTTTGCAGGCTTTGGTATTTCCATCGACGTTAACGCAGGTGGCTTTTTTGCGCGCTTTTTTCGGCCGGCGCGACTGATCGCGGACGGTCTTGTCGTAAAGCTCGCTTTTCACTACCGCGTTAGCAGGCGCATAGCCGATAAGCTGTTCCTGGCCGTCGTTGGCCAGCGCAATCCATCCGCCGTCAACCTGGCCCAGCGCGGTATAGGTATCGCCGGTCTGCAGTTGGGTAATAACCTTGCCGCCGTAGCCCGGACGGTTCATGACTGCCGCAGAGTAGAGCGCGCGATAGGCGGTATTGATGGGTGTAAATTCTGTGGGCGGGACAACGATATGGCGGTGAGTCAGCGTCACGCCATTCACCTGTGAGGTTTCAATCGTATCGTCGGTAATTTTCGGCTTCGGTGTTTGACATCCTTCCAGGCCCACTGCGATTGCAGCGGCGAATAACATTCTAATTTTCATCTGTTTTTCCATGCACTCTGTTATTTTATGAAAGCAGTATTAAGCGCGTAAGGCCATTTTATATTCGGGGTTCATCCTGATTTATTTCTGCGAAGAGACTGCCAGTTCTTAAATCCATAGCTACCGCACGACCTTCTGCGAACAGAAGCCCCGGCGCTTACATTTTTTTAACCTTATGGTCAAGATTTTACATAACGTGCGTTTCAATTAAACACGGTAATTTAGTAACCCTCTAAATTTCAGAACATAATCCATATATTTAAGATTTTTCTCATGATAATCGGAATTTAACTTAAGTATCCGCTGAGTATTTATTTTATTTAATTTCAGCGATCTAAAAGATGAATCCGGTAATAGCGGAAGAACCAAAGCAATATAGTCAACCAGAGAAACTATATGGTATTTCACGCACGTTTTTAGGTGGTTTCTCGCTGGAGAAAAATGGACTTTTGAGGAAATGAAGTAATTGAATAAAGGAAGCTTATTATACTTTAAGGGAATATTTAATAACGATACGCTATTAATAAAAAAGCCTCCGGGCGGTTGCCGGGAGGCTTATGTTCGCTGACGCTAAGTCATCAGAACGGAATATCGTCGTCGAAGTCCATCGGCGGTTCGTTGGACGGCGCCGGCGCGGAGGACTGCTGCGGGCGAGACTGCGCGCCGCCGCTGAACTGATTGCCGCCCTGCGGCTGCTGCGGCTGGCCCCAGCCGCCCTGCTGCTGACCACCGGCTGGTGCGCCGCCGCCCTGACGGCCGCCGAGCATCTGCATCACGCCGTTCATGCCGACGACGATTTCGGTCGAGTAGCGATCGTTGCCGCTCTGGTCCTGCCATTTGCGGGTGCGCAGCTGGCCTTCGATGTACACCTGAGAGCCTTTACGCAGGTATTCGCCGGCCACTTCCGCCAGCTTGCCGAACATCCCCACGGAGTGCCATTCGGTCACTTCTTTCATTTCGCCGGACGCCTTGTCGCGCCAGGATTCGGAGGTGGCGATACGAATGTTCGTCACGGCCCCGCCGCTTGGCAAATAGCGGACTTCCGAGTCCTGACCCAGCTTACC
>OJYJ01000041.1_pt1 | contig 14730 bp, 13 predicted proteins | sample 1600941 | NCBI WGS metagenome assembly OJYJ01 (sample SAMN04436912, study PRJEB24849) | human gut metagenome | biome: human gut; feature: NICU; material: stool | host: Homo sapiens | place: USA: Saint Louis, MO | collected 2012-05-10
ATGAGACAGGTCAGGCCTTCTACCACTATTAATGGCCTGACCATTAGGACTTTGTACCAGAGGTAAAAACATGGAACTGAACGGGAAACGCGTGCTGATCACTGCCGCAGGGCAGGGGATTGGTTACAGCAGTGCCCGGCTATTTGCCGACGCGGGCGCGGAGGTTATCGCCAGCGATATCAACATTGACGCCCTGCACGATCTGCCGGGTATCACGCCGCTGCGACTTGACGTGACGCGCGCCGTTGAAATCGCCGACGCGGCTGAAAGCCTGGGGCCAATTGACGTGCTGTTTAACTGCGCGGGCGTGGTACACAGCGGTTCGATCCTCGACTGCAGCGAACAGGAGTGGCAGTTCGCGCTGGATCTTAACGTCACCGCCATGTTCCACACCGTGCGAGCATTCCTGCCCGGTATGCTGGCGCGGGGGGGCGGGTCGATCATCAACATGTCCTCCGTTGCCTCCAGCGTGAAGGGCGTGCCGAACCGCTTCGCCTATAGCGCCAGCAAAGCGGCGGTGATCGGCCTGACCCGCTCGGTGGCCGCCGATTTTGTAATGCAAGGTATACGCTGCAACGCCATCTGCCCCGGCACGGTCGATTCGCCATCGCTGCGCGGACGTATTGCCGATCAGGCGCGCGAGCAGGGGTTGAGCGAGGAGGAGGTGTACGCCGCCTTCGTCGCCCGCCAGCCGATCGGCCGTATCGGCGCGCCGGAAGAGATCGCGCGCCTGGCGCTCTACCTGGCTTCTGACGCCAGCGCCTATACCACCGGCACCGTGCAGATTATCGACGGCGGCTGGAGCAACTGATTAAACACTGAGCAAGTAGCGGGAAACACGATGAAATTACTGCGTTATGGCGAGCCGGGCCGCGAGCGCCCGGGCCTGTTGGACGGCGAGGGGCGCATTCGCGACCTCTCGGCACATATTACTGACGTGGGCGGCGAAGCGCTGCTGCCGGAGAGCCTTACCCGGCTGCGCCAGCTGGATATTAACAGCCTGCCGGTGGTTGACGGCCGGCCGCGCCTCGGGGCCTGCGTCGGCGGCATCGGCAAATTTATCTGCATCGGTCTTAACTATGCCGATCACGCGGCGGAAACCGGGGCGGCGATCCCGGACGAGCCGGTGATCTTCAATAAGTGGACCAGCGCCGTGGTCGGGCCGAACGACAACGTGATTATCCCGCGCGGCTCGCAGAAGACCGATTGGGAGGTAGAGCTGGGCGTGGTGATCGGCAAAGGCGGGCGCTATATCGACGAAGCTGACGCCATGCAGCACGTGGCCGGCTACTGCGTGATTAACGACGTCTCCGAGCGCGAGTATCAGATTGAGCGCGGCGGCACCTGGGACAAAGGCAAGGGCTGCGATACCTTCGGTCCGACCGGTCCGTGGTTGGTGACGGCGGATGAGATACCGGATCCCAACGCCCTGAGCCTGTGGCTTGAGGTTGACGGCAAGCGTTATCAGGACGGCAACACCCGCACCATGATTTTTAAAGTCCCCTACATCATCAGCTATCTCAGCCGCTTTATGAGCCTGCAGCCCGGCGACGTTATCTCCACCGGCACGCCGCCCGGCGTCGGTCTGGGGCAGAAACCGCAGCCCGTCTACCTGCGCGCGGGCCAGACAATGCGCCTGGGTATTGAAGGATTGGGCGAGCAGCAGCAGCTTACCGTGGAGGATAAGGTATGACGCAAATTACCGCTCTGCGGGTGGAGGACATCCGCTTCCCGACCTCGCAGCAGTTGGACGGTTCCGACGCCATGAACCCGGACCCGGATTACTCCGCCGCCTACGTTAATCTGGAAACCGACAATCCGCAGCTCAGCGGCCACGGCCTGACGTTTACCATCGGGCGCGGCAATGAGATCTGCTGCGCAGCTATTCAGGCGCTGGAGCATCTGATCGTCGGCGAGCGGCTGGAGAATATCGCCGCCGACATGGGGGCTTTCTGGCGACGCTTTACCAGCGACAGCCAGCTGCGCTGGATCGGCCCCGATAAGGGCGCGATCCACCTGGCAACTGGCGCAGTCGTCAACGCTGTGTGGGACCTATGGGCCAAAGCAGAAGGCAAGCCGGTGTGGCGGCTTGTGGCGGAGATGAGTCCCGCCGAGCTGGTGCGCTGCATCGATTTTCGCTACATCACCGACTGCATCACCCCGGAGGAGGCGCTGCAGCTGCTGGAGGCTCGCAGCGAAGGTAAAGCGCAGCGTCTGGAGCAGTTGCTGGAGCATGGCTATCCCTGTTACACCACCTCGGCGGGCTGGCTGGGCTACGGCGATGAAAAACTGCGTCGGCTCTGTCAGGAGGCGGTGGATGCCGGCTTCTCCCACATCAAACTTAAGGTCGGGCGCGATCTGGAGGACGACATTCGCCGGGTGCGCATCGCCCGGGAAGTCATCGGCCCGGACCGCCGGCTGATGATTGACGCCAACCAGGTGTGGGAAGTCGATGCCGCCATTCCGTGGGTCAAGGCGCTGGCCTTCGCTGAGCCGTGGTTTATTGAAGAGCCGACCAGCCCGGACGACGTTGAGGGCCACCGCCGCATTCGCGAAGGCGTCGCCCCGGTGAAGGTCGCCACCGGCGAGATGTGCCAGAACCGCATCATGTTCAAGCAGTTCATTATGCGCGGCGCTATCGACGTGGTGCAGATCGACGCCTGCCGCCTCGGGGGCGTCAACGAGGTGTTGGCGGTGATGCTGATGGCGGCGAAATACAATCTGCCGGTCTGCCCGCACGCGGGCGGCGTCGGGCTGTGCGAATACGTCCAGCACCTGTCGATGATCGACTATCTGTGCATTGCCGGTACGCACGAAGGGCGGGTTATCGAGTTTGTCGATCATCTGCACGAGCACTTCCTGCACCCCTGCGACATTCGCGGTGCGGCCTATATGCCGCCGCAGGCGCCGGGGTACTCCATTGAGATGCGCCCGGAATCGCTTGAGCAGTACCGCTACCGCGGAGGCCGCGATGGCGCGCATTGACGCCCATCACCACTGCTGGCGCTATCTGCCGCAGGACTATCCGTGGATTGATGACTCTATGTCGGTGCTGCAGCAGGATTACGGCCCGGCGCAGCTCCGGCCGCTGCTGGCGGAGCACGGACTGGACGGTGCGGTGGTGGTGCAGGCCCGGCACGATATTCGCGAAACTGACTGGCTGATCGCCCGCTCGGCGGACGAAGCCGGCGTGCGCGGCGTCGTGGGCTGGCTGGATATTACCGCTGCTGATTTTGAAGAGACGCTGGTGCTCAGGCGCAGCGGCCTCTGCGGGCTGCGTCACCAGGTGCAGGACGATGCCGATCCCGCGGCCTGGCTGGAGCGCGACGACGTGGCACGCGGCATGGTACAGCTGCAGCGAGAAGGGCTGTGCTGGGACCTGCTGGTAACCCATCGTCACCTGGATGCAGCCGCCCGCTTTGCCGCCCGTCATGATGGGCACTGGCTGGTGCTGGATCACTTCGGCAAGCCGGATATCCCGCGCGGCGCGGCCCACTGGGCCGAACAGGTGGCCCCGCTGGCGGCTTTGCCCCACGTAGCCTGCAAGCTCTCCGGGCTGGTGACGGAGGCCGAATGGGGGAACTGGCAAGCAGCAGAGCTTTTGCCCTTTTTCCGCGCGGCAGTCGACCTGTTCGGCCCAGAGCGGCTGATGTTTGGTTCTGACTGGCCGGTTTGCCTGCTGTCGGCAGAGTACCGGCAGGTTTATCGGCTGTGCGAAACGGCGCTCGCACCCCTCAATGAGCGCCAGCGCGCTGCGGTCTGGGGCGGCACCGCCAGCCGGATTTATGGTTTAACGGAGGCAAGTGATGGATCTGTTTCTTAAGCAGAAAGTGGTTGTTGTGACCGGAGGCGGTTCGGGCATCGGCGGCGCCGTTTCTCAGTTGCTGGCAGAAGAGGGGGCGATACCGGTTATTGTCACCAACGTGCAGCCGGATGCCGGGTTTATGGCCGAGCTGCAGGATAAGGCGCCGGAGAGCCTGGTCATTATCGCCGATCTCTGTCAGGAGGCCGCGTGCCGCGATGCGGTCAGCCAGGTTCAGGCGCGCTTTGGGCGTATCGACGCGCTGGTGAATAACGCCGGCGTTAACGACGGCGTCGGGCTGGAGGCGGGGCGCGAGGCGTTTGTCGGCTCGCTGGAGAAAAACCTTATTCACTATTACCTGATGGCGCACTTCTGCCGCGAGTCGCTGGAGAAGGCCGGCGGCGCCATCGTCAATATCGCTTCGAAAACGGCACTCAGCGGCCAGGGCGGGACCAGCGGCTACACCGCCGCCAAGGGTGCGGTGCTGGCGCTGACTCGCGAGTGGGCGGTATCTCTGCGCGAAAGCGGCGTGCGGGTGAACGCCGTAGTACCCGCCGAAGTACTGACGCCGCTGTACCAGCGCTGGATTAATACCTTTAACGACCCCGATAAGCAGCTAAAGGCCATTTGTGCGCACATTCCGCTGGGCAAACGGATGACCACGCCGGAGGAGATTGCTAACACGGTGATATTCCTGCTGTCGCCGCGCGCCTCGCATACTACGGGACAGTGGCTGTCCGTAGACGGCGGATATCTCCATCTGGACAGGGCGCTGTCGTGAGCCGGCGCATCTGTCAGGCGCTGGATCTGGTGGACTCTGCGCCGCTTATCGCCGAGTACCAGCGGTTGCACGAGCGGATCTGGCCCGAGGTTGCCGCGCACCTTCGAGAGCACGGGGTGATGGAGATGGAGATTTACCGGGTCGGCTCCCGCCTGATGATGGTCATGGAAGTCAACGACAAGTTCAACGACGCAATGTTTAGCGAGCAGAGCCTCAACAACCCGGTGATTCAGCGCTGGGAAGCGCTGATGTGGAAATACCAGGTTCCCACCCCCTGGACGCCGGCAGGCGAAAAATGGGTGCCTATGGAGCGCATATTCTCTTTGCAGGACCAATAAAACAACACTGTACTCTACCGAGGATATAACCATGCTTGTGAATAAAACGGCGGAGCCGCTTGCGGCCCGCGCCGGGGCGACCCCTAACCTGCGCTGGGCGTTTATGCTGGTCACCAGCCTCTTTTTTATGTGGGGACTCTCCTACGGCCTGCTTGATGTGCTGAACAAACATTTTCAGGAAACCCTGCACGTCACCAAGGCCCAGTCGGGCCTGCTGCAGGCGGCCTACTTCGGCGCTTACTTCCTGGTCGCGCTACCAGCGGGTTATCTGATGGACAGGCGCGGCTATAAGGCCGGTATTCTGGTCGGGCTTTGCCTGTACGCGCTGGGTGCGCTGCTGTTTGTTCCGGCCGCAGGGATCAACAGCTTCGCCATGTTCCTGTTTGCCCTGTTCGTCATTGCCTGCGGCCTCGGCTGCCTGGAGACGGCGGCAAATCCCTACGCAACCGTGCTTGGCTCCCCGGAGGGCGCGGAGCGGCGCCTCAACATGGCCCAGTCGTTTAACGGCCTCGGGCAGTTTATCGGTCCGATGATCGGCGGCACGCTGTTCTTTTCCGCCACCCAGAGCAGCGGCGATCAGAGTTCGGTGAAAATCACCTACGTCGCTATCGCCGTGCTGGTATTGGCCATCGCCTTTCTGTTTCGCCGCACGCCGCTGCCCGATATTCGCGAAGCGGAGGAGGGCGTTAGCGAGGGGGCGGCACAGGGGCTGTGGCAGCATCGCCACTTCAGCTTCGGCGTGGTGACCCAGTTCTTTTACGTCGCCGCCCAGGTGGGCGTCGGGGCGTTCTTCATCAACTACGCCACTGAACACTGGCACGGCGTTAGCAACCAGCACGCCGCCTGGTTGCTGTCGGTGGCGATGATTAGCTTTATGGTGGGTCGCTTTTTCAGTACCTGGCTGATGGGGCGCGTACAGGCGGCAACCCTGCTGATGCTCTACGCGCTGGTGAATATTGTGCTGTGCGGCGTGGTGATGCTGAGCATTGATGCCGTGTCGGTGGTGGCGCTGATCGCCATCTTCTTCTTTATGTCGATCATGTTCCCGACCATCTTCGCGCTGGGCGTAAAAAACATGGGCAGCCACACCAAGCGCGCCAGCTCGTTTATGATCATGGCCATCGTCGGCGGCGCCGTTATGCCCTACTTTATGGGCGCGATTGCCGACCACCACAGCACCGCAATGGCCTACGGCCTGCCGCTGGTGTGCTTTATCGTGGTGCTGTTTTACGGCATGAGCCAGCGGCGAAGATAAGCCGTGCTCGAAAGTGAAAAAAGGCGGAGACGATACTCCGCCTTTTTCTTTTTGGGCATCGGATGCTAAATTTTGCGCAGTAAAGTATGGATAACCTGCTGTAAAATATGCTTTGTAACAATTTCGGCTAGAATTTATACCAGATTTAGCTGGAGCAAAACCTATGCTTTTTTAAGAATACGCACTCACGATTGTTGCGAATCTTCTGGGAGTAAAAACAATGCAAGAGAATTATAAGATTCTTGTTGTGGATGACGACATGCGCCTGCGCGCGCTGCTGGAACGTTATCTGACCGAGCAGGGCTTCCAGGTTCGAAGCGTAGCCAACGCCGAACAGATGGACAGGCTGCTGACCCGTGAATCCTTCCACCTGATGGTGCTGGATCTCATGCTGCCCGGTGAGGACGGCCTCTCTATCTGCCGGCGCCTGCGCAGCCAGAGCAACCCGATGCCGATCATTATGGTGACGGCGAAAGGGGAAGAAGTTGACCGTATCGTCGGCCTGGAAATTGGCGCCGACGACTACATTCCAAAACCGTTTAACCCGCGTGAACTGCTGGCCCGCATCCGCGCCGTGCTGCGTCGCCAGGCCAACGAACTGCCGGGCGCGCCGTCGCAGGAAGAGGCCGTTATCGCCTTCGGCAAATTTAAGCTCAACCTCGGTACCCGCGAAATGTTCCGCGAAGATGAGCCGATGCCGCTCACCAGCGGCGAATTTGCGGTGCTTAAGGCGCTGGTCAGCCATCCGCGCGAGCCGCTCTCCCGCGATAAGCTGATGAACCTCGCCCGCGGCCGCGAATACTCGGCGATGGAGCGTTCCATTGACGTCCAGATCTCCCGCCTGCGCCGCATGGTGGAAGAGGACCCGGCCCATCCGCGCTATATCCAGACCGTATGGGGTCTTGGCTACGTCTTCGTGCCGGACGGTTCTAAAGCATGAGGCGACTGCGCTTCTCGCCGCGAAGTTCGTTTGCCCGTACGCTGCTGCTTATCGTCACCCTGCTGTTCGTTAGCCTGGTGACGACCTATCTCGTGGTGCTGAACTTCGCCATCATGCCGAGTCTCCAGCAGTTTAATAAGGTGCTGGCGTACGAAGTCCGTATGCTGATGACCGACAAACTGCAGCTGGAGGACGGCACGCAGCTGGTGGTGCCGCCGGCGTTTCGCCGCGAGATCTACCGCGAGCTGGGCATTTCGCTTTACTCTGACGAAGCGGCGGAAGACGCAGGGCTGCGCTGGGCGCAGCATTATGAGTTCCTCAGCCAGCAGATGGCCCAGCAGCTGGGCGGTCCGACGGAAGTGCGCGTCGAGGTCAACAAGAGCTCTCCCGTCGTCTGGCTGAAAACCTGGCTCTCGCCCAATATCTGGGTGCGCGTGCCGCTGACGGAAATCCATCAGGGCGACTTCTCGCCGCTGTTCCGCTATACCCTGGCCATTATGCTGCTGGCGATCGGCGGCGCGTGGCTGTTTATCCGTATCCAGAACCGGCCGCTGGTCGATCTGGAGCACGCGGCGCTGCAGGTGGGGAAAGGCATTATCCCGCCGCCGCTGCGCGAATATGGCGCCTCGGAAGTGCGTTCGGTCACCCGCGCCTTCAACCACATGGCGGCGGGCGTCAAGCAGCTTGCCGATGACCGCACCCTGCTGATGGCAGGCGTCAGTCACGATCTGCGCACGCCGCTGACCCGCATTCGCCTGGCGACAGAGATGATGGGCGAGCAGGACGGCTATCTCGCCGAGTCCATCAACAAGGACATCGAAGAGTGCAACGCTATCATCGAGCAGTTTATCGACTACCTGCGCACCGGCCAGGAGATGCCGATGGAAGATGCGGATCTCAATGCCGTACTCGGTGAAGTGGTGGCGGCGGAAAGCGGCTACGAGCGTGAAATCGAAACCAACCTGCAGCCCGGTGAAATTCCGGTGCGGATGCACCCGCTTTCCATCAAGCGCGCAGTGGCGAATATGGTGGTGAACGCCGCCCGCTACGGCAACGGCTGGATCCGGGTGAGCAGCGGCAGCGAGCAGAATCGCGTCTGGTTCCAGGTGGAAGATGACGGTCCCGGCATTCAGCCGGAGCAGCGGCAGTACCTGTTCCAGCCCTTTGTGCGCGGCGACAGCGCCCGCAGCACCAGCGGAACCGGTCTGGGGCTGGCGATTGTTCAGCGCATTGTCGATAACCACAACGGCATGCTGGAAATCGGCACCAGCGAGCGCGGTGGCCTGCTGATACGCGCCTGGCTACCGGTGCCGGTGATGCGTGTCGTCAGCAGCCTGAAAGAGAGCTAAAAAAGCCCCGGCAGATAAACATCTGCCGGGGCTTTTAACTACTGCATGCGGTGATTTACAGTTTCGGACCTGCCGCCACCAGCGCTTCGCCAACCGGGGTGTCGGTGTACTTCTCGAAGTTATTCACGAACAGCTTCGCCAGCGCCTGGGCTTTCTCCTGCCACTGTTCCGGGGAGCCGTAGGTGTTGCGCGGATCGAGGATATGGGTATCGACGCCCGGCAGCTGGGTTGGGATCTGCAGGTCGAACATCGGCAGGGTGAACGTTTCCGCATCGTCCAGCGAGCCGTTGAGGATAGCGTCGATGATAGCGCGGGTATCTTTGATGGAGATACGCTTGCCGGTGCCGTTCCAGCCGGTGTTGACCAGATAGGCCTGAGCGCCTGCGGCTTTCATGCGCTTAACCAGCACTTCCGCATACTGGGGCGGGGGCAGCGACAGGAACGCCGCGCCGAAGCAGGCGGAGAAGGTTGGGGTCGGCTCGGTGACGCCGCGCTCGGTGCCCGCCAGCTTGGCGGTAAAGCCTGACAGGAAGTGGTACTGGGTCTGATCTGCGGTCAGGCGCGAGACCGGCGGCAGTACGCCAAAGGCATCGGCGGTCAGGAAGATGACTTTGGTCGCGTGGCCTGCTTTGGATACCGGCTTAACGATGTTTTCGATGTGATAGATAGGGTAAGAAACGCGGGTGTTTTCCGTTTTCGAGGCGTCGTCAAAGTCGATGCTGCCGTCCGGGCGCACGGTGACGTTTTCCAGCAGCGCATCGCGGCGGATAGCCTGATAGATTTCGGGCTCTGCCTCTTTCGACAGGCGAATCGTCTTGGCGTAGCAGCCGCCCTCAAAGTTAAACACGCCGTCATCGTCCCAGCCGTGCTCATCGTCGCCAATCAGGCGGCGCTTCGGATCGGTGGAGAGCGTGGTTTTCCCGGTACCGGAGAGGCCGAAGAACACCGCAACATCGCCTTTTTCACCGACGTTGGCAGAGCAGTGCATAGAAGCGATGCCCTTCAGCGGCAGCAGGTAGTTCATGATCGAGAACATCCCTTTCTTCATCTCGCCGCCGTACCAGGTGCCGCCGATCAGCTGTATGCGCTCGGTCAGGTTAAAGGCAATAAAGTTTTCAGAGTTGAGGCCCTGCTCTTTCCAGTTGGGATTGGTGCACTTGGCGCCGTTCATTACCACGAAGTCAGGCTTGAAGGTTGTCAGCTCTTCCTCGGTCGGGCGAATAAACATGTTTTTCACGAAGTGGGCCTGCCAGGCCACTTCGGTGATAAAGCGTACGGAGAGGCGGGTATCGGCGTTAGCGCCGCAGTAGGCATCAATGATAAACAGGCGCTTGCCGGAAAGCTGGTGGGTGACGAGGCCCTTAAGGTGCTGCCAGGTCTCCTGGGAGAGCGGTTTGTTGTCGTTCTTGCCCTTGCCCTTATCGGACCACCAGACGGTGTCGCGGGTGGTGTCGTCACGCACGATGTACTTATCTTTCGGTGAACGGCCGGTAAAGATACCGGTATCAACATTGACGGCGCCGAGTTCGGTCAGGACGCCGCGCTCATATCCTTCCAGAGCGGGGTTCAGTTCTTCTTCAAACAGCGTGTTGTAATCCGGGTTGTAAACGATATCCTGAACGTCGTTGATACCATAAGCTTTGAGATCTTGCGGGGTTATACCATTAACGCGCATGTCACTGCTCCTTAGCCAATTTTACTATCAGAGATTGTAGGGGGTTCTGAGGGTTTTTGACCGCGACGAGGCTCATAGATTTACGTATATCCGGATTATGTCGTACTTACTAAATGTTGTGACTCCTGTCACGAGGCGACTGCGATTATGGCAGGAATTGATTCTGAGTTAAGGAAAATGTTCTTATTTGGTTAATTGTTGGTTTAACAAACTGATGGAATGTGAATGTAATCGCATTCATGAAAGAAAATTACGAAAGAGTTACATTCGGTGTCGTGAGTAGGGTAGGCCCTCTCCCTTGCGAGGAGAGGGGACGGATGGCGCTTTCCTCACTCCCTGGCGGGGAGTGGGCAGCGCCCTCAGTGTACCTGCGGATCCGCCGGTGAAGCGTTGTTGCGGAGCTCCGCGATATCCATCGCGTTAAACAGGTAGTGGCTGCCGCAGTAGTCGCAGTGCATATCGATCTCGCCTTCTTCAGCCAGAATGCTGTCAACCTCTTCATCCGGCAGCGTTTTCAGCGCACCGGCGCAGCGCTCGCGCGAGCAGGTACACTTGAACTCGACCGGCTGCGGGTCGTAAACGGTCACTTCCTCTTCGTGATAGAGGCGCCACAGCACGTCGGTTGCCGGCAGCGAGAACAGCTCGTCCGATTTATTGGTTTCTGTCAGAGTGGCCAGATGCTCATAGTCTTCGGTGCGGGCATCCTGAGCAGGCATCACCTGCAGCAGCATCCCGGCCGCGGCGGGCTTCCCGTCGTGCTCGCCGGTGCGGATAAACAGGCGGGTCGGCAGCTGTTCGGAGCGCATAAAGTAATCTTCAAGGCACTCCGCCAGGGTCTCGCCCTCAAGACCGACGACGCCCTGATAGCGCTCGCCCTCTTCCGGCGTGATGGTGATAACCAGGTAGCCGTTGCCGACCAGGGCCTTCAGGGAGGCATCGGCAGGCACATCGCCCTGCAGGCGGGCCACACCGCGCAGCTGCTGGTGATTGTTGCCGTTGATCACCGCCAGCGTCATCGGACCGTCGCCCTGCAGCTGAACGGTAATGTCGCCGTCAAACTTGAGCGTGGCCGTCAGCAGGCTGGTGGCCACCAGCAGTTCACTGAGCACTTTCTGCACCGGCAGCGGATAGTCGTGGCCGGCCAGCACCTGATCCAGTGTTTCAGAAACGGTGACCAGTTCGCCGCGCACGGCAGCGTTTTCAAACAGGTAGCGGTGTAGTTGATCGTGTTGAATCATAGTTTTCTCTCTCGGGGCGCCGGTCATTCGCCGTCGCCGTATTTAAATCTCATCAGATCGCGGCGCTCTTTTTTATCAGGGCGACGGTCCGGGTGCGGCATGGTCAGCGCATTCATCTTGCGGGCCAGGGCCGTTTTTTCGCGTTTCTCAATGCTCTCTGCCGTCTCTTCATACAGCAGCACCGCCTCTGCCGCAGGCCGCCGCTGTTCGGTGATGGCTCTGACGATCACCGTGCGCTCGTCGTTGCCCTGACGCAGGGTAAGGGTGGCGCTCATCTCCACGATTTTGCTCGGCTTGCTGCGCTGGCCGTTGTAGTGAACCTTGCCGCCCTCAATCATCTCCCGCGCCAGGGCGCGGGTTTTATAGAAGCGGGCTGCCCACAGCCACTTATCGAGCCGGACCGCCTCTGCAGGCTTCTCTTTCATCAGGCCTCCTCTATTTGATGGCCGGGATCAGGCGGCGATAGTCGTTCAGACCCGGATGGCGCTGATAGCGCTTCTCCGGCAGACCGGAATCGGGGTTCGTCACGCCGAGGCAGTAGCGTATGCCAAACCGCGCCGCCGCATCGAGGATAGGCTCGCTGTCGTCAATAAACAGCGTTCTGTTAACATTAAGGCCGGTCTCTTCGACGACCGCCTGCCACAGGCGCCTGTCCTCTTTGGGATAACCAAATGTGTGGGTGGAAAGTAATAAATCAAGGTGCGCGCCGAGGCCGGTGTGCTCAAGTTTCACCGCCAGGTTGTGCGGATGCGCGTTGGTCAGCAGGATGCGCCGCTTGCCGCAGGCCTTCAGCGCATCAAGAAACGGCACCGTATCCGCCCGCAGCGAAGCCCGGGGCCCTTCGGCGGTGGTCATCGCGCGGATATCCAGGCCAAGGCGCTCGCTCCAGTAGTCCAGACAGTACCAGTTTAGCGTATGCTGCACGGCGCTGTATGCCTGGCCCATGGCGCTGTGCGCCTCATCAAGCGTAAGGCCGTTCTGCGCGCCCCAGGTTTCTGGCACCAGCTGCTGCCAGAAATAGTTGTCGAAGGCGAGATCGAGAAGCGTGCCGTCCATATCCAGCAGGACGGTATCGACCGCCTGCCAGTTGATATCAAAATGCATGATGAGCCTCCAGCCAGAAGAGTGCGCGACAGGTTATCACACCCCGCCGCGCTTGCAGACAGGGCCTAGCGGCGGTGACGATCCTGCTGCATGGCATCCGGCGAGGGAATGAGTACCGGATTCATGCAGTTCTCGTAATATTTGTGAATGCCGTCCATCCGCACCCGGTGCAGATGGTAGCGTCGCAGCGCCTGGAAGCCGTTCCACAGCGTACAGATGACCATCGCCAGCATCAGCAGCGTTGTCGCAATATAGCGCCACAGGCCGGCGTTGTCCGGAATGCGGTGCAGATTAACGTGCGTGGTGCCGTTAGCGTCGACATAGACGTTGGTGACGATCCCCTCCGCCACAAACGGCGTATGCATTAGCATCCCCGCCAGCCGCTGGAACTCGGCCCACTGCTCGTGGGCCGGATAGTCATAGAGCGACACCGCAGGCCAGGGCTGAGAGACCATATCGCTGCCTTCATCGCTGGCAAGCAGGAACCCGCCCGGCGCCGGGCTGTTCAGCGCCTGCGCGGCCCGCGCCGTTTCGCGCATCATAAACCGCGCCGGCGAGGTGGTCACCAGATTATCCAGCGACTCGGCGCTGACCGGGCGCAGCAGCACGTTAACGCCGTCGAGCTTGCCGGTGCTGGCACGCTTGGTCAGCGTCTCCCAGTCGCCGGTGTTGCCAAGATTGACCAGCGCATTCTTCAGCCGCACGCAGTCGCTGCCGGCGGCGCACAGATCGCGGGTTTTCAGCACGATATCGGCAAAATCATCCAGCAGCACCATGCCCGATTTTTGTATCGCCGAACGCAGGGCGGGGCTTACCCGGGAGTCGTCGTCTTCGCTGGGGTGCAGCTGGCGGTTAACCGCCTGCATCAGCGCGGTGGCTTTGGTGACCACTTCGGACTCGGGCAGCGGCAGCGGCGGGGCGTCGTTCCAGATAATCTGCGAGCAGTCGAAAGGCATAAACGGTGAGCTGTTCTGGGCAGTCCAGGTTCCCGGCGAGTGGATGTTGCACATTCCGCTGCCCTTGATGCTCAGCGTATCGCCGACGCGTACGCCGGTATGCTCAAGCTGGGTGACCGTTGTGGCCTCAATGGTCTGGGCGCCCTTCAGCCAGGAGAGGGTGAATTTAATCGGCATGCCCAGCGGCACGCTTATCCACAGCATCACCGCAATGATCAGCGCGCCGCCGGCGATCCCCGCGCTGCGCAGCCAGTGCTGGAGCGGAAAATTAAGTTCTTCATCGTGCAGCGACAGAAAGCGGCCCTGGCGCGCGACGCGCCGGTCGAGATAGATATCAATATCGGTCTTCTGCCCGAGATCCTGGGCTATCCACGGCTGCCAGGGGCGGGGATAGATGAGATCGATAATTCCCAGCGAAATATTGTTGATCTGCTCGTGGTCATTCTCGCCGAACAGCCCCCAGTGTTTCGGCGTACCGCGCAGGCAGTGGATCTCGCGCAGCGCGCCTTTTGACGGTTTACCAAACCAGCAGCAACGCCCCAGGGCCAGCAGCAGCGCGCCGCCGCCGAGCGCCCAGGGGACAAAGACATCAGGCACCATCAGACCGAAATAAAACAGCAGGAAAGCGGTCACGATAAGCAGGGCTTCGCGCAGGCCATCAGGGCGGCTGAGCGCGTGCTCCTGCGGCGTCTCCTGACGAATGCTCAGCAGCTCTATCTGCTCGCTCTCTTCGCCGCGGATAGAGGCCTGAGGCACCGCGCGCTGCTCCAGCGCGTAGCTCTGAGCATGCTGCCCGCCGTCGCGCAGGGAGTGGCCGTTAAGGGCGATCACCAGCGGCAGCGAATCGGTATAGATAAGCTCGACTTCGTTCTCGTCATTGATGTACTGCTCCCAGGCGGGCGGAAGATGCACTTCAACGGAGTCGAGAAAGTAGCGCCATTTATTAAGATCGTCGGTGGTAATACCATAGCGGGTAATGGCGCGGGTCAGCGCGTAGACGGTATTGCTGTGGGCGTTAAGCTTAAGCGGCTCGGGCGCAACGGTAGAGCCAGTGACGGGAACAACGAGCGTCTGATTGACGGCCTCAAGGTAGCGCTCCACCGCAGACAACTCATCATCGCTGAGTTTTCGTGTTGTCGCGCCGCTAAAAGTCGTTTGCAGCCATGAGAGTCCCCGATGCCGACTGCGCTGGCGCCAGAACCATCCGGCCAGCAGTGCGCAGATCAGCACAGCAAGGAGAATCATAAAGGTGACCCTGCAATTCCCATCAAACTTATCAATACAGGTTGCGT
>OJYJ01000053.1_pt1 | contig 13740 bp, 8 predicted proteins | sample 1600941 | NCBI WGS metagenome assembly OJYJ01 (sample SAMN04436912, study PRJEB24849) | human gut metagenome | biome: human gut; feature: NICU; material: stool | host: Homo sapiens | place: USA: Saint Louis, MO | collected 2012-05-10
AGAAGGCCCTGACCTTCTGCGAAGCGGAGATGGACAACCTGACCCGCCGGCTGCGGGCCCTCGAGCGCAACTACCTCGAAATGCGCGAGCAGGTGGTGAGCGCCAAGGCGGGCTGGTGCGCGGTGATGCGGCTGGTGAAAGACAACAACGTCGAGCGCCGCCTGCACCGCCGCGAGCTGGCCTATCTCTCTGCCGACGACCTGCGCTCGATGTCGGATAAGGCCCTCGGCGCCCTGCGCCTGGCGGTGGCGGACAACGAACACCTGCGCGACGTGCTGCGCATGTCGGAAGATCCCAAGCGCCCCGAGCGCAAGATCCAGTTCTTTGTGGCGGTGTATCAGCATCTTCGCGAGCGCATCCGTCAGGACATTATCCGCACCGACGATCCGGTTGAGGCCATCGAACAGATGGAGATCGAGCTGGGCCGCCTGACCGAGGAGCTGACCGCCCGCGAGCAGAAGCTGGCCATCAGCACCCGCAGCGTGGCGAACATCATCCGCAAGACCATCCAGCGCGAGCAGAACCGCATCCGGATGCTCAACCAGGGCCTGCAGAGCGTTTCGTTCGGCCAGGTCAACAGCGTGCGTCTCAACGTCAACGTCCGCGAGACCCACTCCACGCTGCTGGCGGTGCTGGCGGATCAGCACGATCAGCATCAGGATCTGTTCAACAGCAACCGCCTGACCTTCTCCGAGGCGCTGGCGAAGCTCTATCAGCGCCTCAATCCGCAGATTGATATGGGTCAGCGCACGCCGCAGACCATCGGCGAGGAGCTGCTGGACTACCGCAACTATCTTGAGATGGAAGTTGAGGTTAACCGCGGCTCCGACGGCTGGCTGCGCGCCGAGTCCGGGGCGCTCTCGACCGGGGAAGCGATCGGCACCGGGATGTCGATTCTGGTGATGGTGGTACAGAGCTGGGAAGAGGAGTCCCGCCGCCTGCGCGGGAAAGATATCTCGCCGTGCCGCCTGCTGTTCCTCGACGAGGCAGCGCGTCTGGACGCCAAATCCATCGCCACGCTCTTTGAATTGTGCGAGCGGCTGGAGATGCAGCTGATTATCGCCGCGCCAGAGAACATCAGTCCGGAGAAAGGAACCACCTACAAGCTGGTGCGTAAGGTGTTTAACAACACCGAACACGTCCACGTGGTGGGGCTGCGCGGCTTCGCCCCGCAGCCGCCGGAATCGCTGCCGGGGACCGCGGACGCATCCTGATTTGTCTGAATAAAAACCACACAAGGGCGACAGCAATGTCGCCCTTTTTGTTATCCTCATACAAATGAAATACGTGTAAGATCTTTAATCTTCTTTACAGTTGGTCGGGCAAAACTGGTTTTGTGTTTATATACTGAGAACAAGTCCCGCCTGATGCGGGCTGCAATGTGAAACAGGGGGCAAAGGATGTTGCTTAATAAATCGAAAGGTCTTCGGCTGTCGGCGCTGAGTTTCGCCCTGACGCTGATATTTGCTCCACTGTACGATGCGCAGGCAGAAGAACCTGCTCTGGTGCCGGCCGACGGCTCCGCCACGCCTGGCGATACCGCGCCGGTAATGACCCAATCTGAGGGGCTGACACCCGCCGTGGCGATGATGGTGGGGATTCAGCCTCTGCCCGCCGGCGCGGCGGCGAAAGCCCGCGCCGATATCCAGTCTCAGCTGCCGCAGGGCTACACGCCCGCCTACATGAATGCGCTTGCCGGGCTGTACGCCGCCCGCGATATGAAGCCGATGTGGGAAAACCGCGATGCGGTGCAGGCCTTCCAGCAGCAGCTGGCCGAGGTCGCCATTGCCGGCTTCCAGCCGCAGTTTATCCGCTGGGTTGAACTGCTGACCGATCCGTCGATTACCGGCAGCGCCCGCGACGTGGTGCTATCGGACGCCATGCTTGGCTATCTGCAGTTTGTCAGCAGTATTCCGGTGCAGGGCAACCGCTGGCTGTACAGCAGTAAGCCTTACGCGCTGGCGATGCCGGCGCTGTCGGTGATCAACCGCTGGCAGCTGGCGCTTAATGATGGCTCCCTGCCGCAGTTCATTGCCGGCCTGGCGCCGCAGCATCCGCAGTATGCCGCCATGCACCGGGCGTTGCTGGCTCAGCGCACCGATACCCGACCGTGGCCGCAGATGCAGAGCAGCGCTAAGCTCAGCCCCGGCCAGTGGAGTAAAGACGTTCCGGCGCTGCGCGAGATCCTGGCGCGCAGCGGTATGCTCGATACCGCGCCGGATATCGCTCTGCCGGGCGATGATGGCGCCGTGAGTCCGTCCGCGCCGCCGCCAAGGCGTAAGAAAAAGAAATCCGCTGCGCCGTCCGTCTACGGCGGCGAACTGGTGGAGGCGGTTAAGCGCTTTCAGAGCGCGCAGGGACTCGCCGCTGACGGCGTTATCGGTCAGAGCACCCGCGACTGGCTCAACGTCGGCCCGGCGCAGCGTGCGGGCGTTCTGGCGCTCAATATTCAGCGTCTGCGCCTGCTGCCCGGCAAGCTTTCCACCGGCATCATGGTCAATATTCCTGCCTACTCGCTGGTCTACTACCTCGACGGTAATCAGGTGCTGGCATCCCGCGTCATCGTCGGCCGTCCGGATCGCAAAACGCCGATGATGAGCAGCGCGCTCAATAACGTGGTGGTGAATCCGCCGTGGAACGTGCCGCCGACGCTGGCGCGCAACGATATCCTGCCGAAAGTGCGTAACGACCCCGGTTATCTCGAGCGCCACGGCTACACGCTTATGCGCGGCTGGAACAGCAAAGAGGCGATCAATCCTTATCAGGTCGACTGGTCGACGATCACGCCGTCCAATCTGCCGTTCCGCTTCCAGCAGGCGCCGGGCGAGCGCAACTCGCTGGGCCGCTATAAGTTCAATATGCCGAGCTCGGACGCCATCTATCTGCACGATACGCCGAACCACGCGCTGTTTGCTAAAGAGACGCGGGCGCTCAGCTCCGGCTGCGTGCGGGTGAACAAAGCTTCCGAGCTGGCGAATATGCTGCTGCAGGATGCCGGCTGGAACGACACGCGCATTTCCGACGCCCTGAAGGCCGGAAACACGCGTTATGTTAATATCCGCCACAACATTCCGGTTAATCTTTACTACCTGACGGCATTCGTCGGTGCGGATGGTCGTCCGCAGTATCGTACAGATATTTACAATTACGATCTCATCGCGCGATCTGGCGCACAAATTTTGCCTAAAGCGGAACAATTAATCAGGTAAATGAAACAGTTCAGGTAATTCAGTGTCGTAGAAATTAGTGTATTTTGGGGCTATCAGGCTACAGGCCCCGGATTCACTGGGGTTGGGCCTTCTTGACGTCAGCGCTGTTGATGGTTAAGGTGCCCATTCGTGCGCCAGAAGTGCATACATAACGACCATTTACTGACTTGTAGACCTGATTATCATGGACAAATTTGACGCTAACCGCCGCAGACTGCTGGCGTTAGGTGGCGCTGCCTTCGGTGCGGCCGCCATTCTACCGACGCCAGCATTTGCCACTCTCTCGACACCACGTCCGCGTATTTTGACGCTCAACAACCTGAACACCGGTGAGGCAATCAAGGCGGAGTTCTTCGATGGCAGAGGCTACATTCAGGATGAATTAGCAAAATTAAATCATTTCTTCCGTGATTATCGCGCGAACAAAATGACAACCATCGATCCCCGGCTCTTCGATCATCTATATCGCCTTCAGGGACTGCTCGGCACCAACAGACCGGTACAGCTGATTTCCGGCTATCGCTCGCTGGCGACCAACGACGATCTGCGCCACCACAGCCGCGGCGTGGCTAAGCACAGCTACCACACCAAAGGGCAGGCGATGGATTTCCATATTGAAGGCGTTTCGTTAAGCAATGTTCGCAAAGCCGCGTTGTCTATGCGCGCGGGTGGTGTAGGATACTATCCACGTAGTAACTTTGTGCATATTGATACCGGTCCGGTAAGGAACTGGTAACGAAACAGGAGCAACATGAACTATCGTATTATTCCGGTCACCGCTTTCGCGCAGAACTGCTCGCTTATCTGGTGTGAGCAAACGAAGCTCGCCGCGCTGGTCGATCCCGGCGGCGATGCCGGGCGTATTAAAGAAGAGGTGACCGCCGCGGGCGTGACGCTGATGCAGATCCTGCTGACCCACGGTCATCTCGACCACGTGGGCGCGGCGGCGGAGCTGGCGGAACACTACGGCGTGCCGATTATCGGCCCGGAAAAAGAGGATCAGTTCTGGCTGGAGGGGCTGCCCGCCCAGAGCCGGATGTTCGGCCTTGAGGACTGCCCGCCGCTGACGCCTGATCGCTGGCTGAATGAGGGCGATACGGTCAGCGTCGGTAACGTTGGCCTCCAGGTGCTCCACTGTCCGGGCCATACGCCGGGGCATATCGTCTTTTTTGACGACGCCTCGCGGCTGCTGATTTCCGGCGACGTCATTTTTAAGGGCGGCGTCGGGCGCAGCGATTTCCCGCGCGGCAACCACAATCAGCTGATCGCCGCCATTAAGGACAAGCTGCTGCCGCTGGGCGACGACGTGACCTTTATTCCGGGCCACGGTCCGATGTCGACGCTCGGCGAAGAGCGGCTGCATAACCCCTTCCTGCAGGATGAACTTCCCGTCTGGTAAACATAAAAAAGGCCGCGAAAGCGGCCTTTTTTATTTCGCAGCGCTTAGAGAACCGCGACAATCGCCTCGCACAGCGGCGCCATGTTGTCCGGGGTCATGCCGGCGACGTTGATGCGCCCGGACGCGACTGCGTAGATCCCGAACTCTTCGCGCAGGCGCAGCACCTGCTCTTTGGTCAGGCCGCTGAAGGAGAACATGCCGTTCTGCTTCGCGATAAAGCTGAAATCGCGATCGGCGCCTTTTTCGGCGAGGGTGTTCACAAACAGCAGGCGCATGCGCTGAATGCGCTGGCGCATATCGGTCAGCTCCTGTTCCCAGATGGCGCGCAGCGCGTCATTGCTGAGAATAGTGGCTACCACAGAGGCGCCGTGGGCCGGCGGGTTGGAGTAGTTAGCGCGGATCACCGCCTTCATCTGGCTGAACGCGCGGTCAACGCCTTCGGCATCGGCGGCAACCAGCGTGCAGGCGCCGACGCGCTCGTTGTAGAGGCCAAAGTTTTTAGAGTAGGAGCTGGCGACCAGCAGCTCTTTGTGTACTGCGGCGAAGGCGCGCAGGCCCTCTGCGTCCTCTTCCAGGCCGCGGGCAAAGCCCTGATAGGCGAAATCAAACAGCGGCAGCCAGCCCTTCTCAACGGAGAGCGCGGCCAGCTGCTGCCACTGCTCAAGCGTTGGATCGATCCCGGTGGGGTTATGGCAGCAGCCGTGGAACAGCACGACGTCGCCGGCCTGTGCGGCGCTGAGGCTTGCCAGCATACCGTCAAAGTTGAGCGCGTGGCCGCTGGCATCGTAATAGTCGTACTCTTTTACTTCCAGCCCGGCGGAGTTGAAGACGCTCTTGTGGTTCGGCCAGCTTGGATTGCTGACCCAGACGCGCTTCACGTCGGTGTTTTTAGCGAGAAAATCGGCGGCTACGCGCAGCGCGCCGGTGCCGCCCGGCGTCTGCGCCGTGCGGGCGCGCTTATCGTTAACGATAGCGCTGCCTTTGCCAAACAGCAGCTCCTGGGTGCAGCGTCCAAACTCCGGAATACCGTCGATGCCGAGATAATTTTTGGTGGTTTCGTTTTCCAGCAGAAACTGCTCTGCTTTTTTAACGCTGGTTAATACCGGTGTCTTACCGGTTTCGTCCTTATAAACACCAATCCCGAGGTTGATTTTGCTCGGGCGATCGTCGGCGCGAAAAAGGTCGGCCAGGCCCAGAATGGGGTCTGCGGGGGCGGCTGTGATGTTCTCAAACATGACGAGGTTCCATAGTGATTACGGGTAGAAGTCCGGCCTTCAGGTTAACGGCAGATCTACAAAAAGCCAACCGTTTGCAACGAAATACGACGGACTTTTCGCAAGTTGTTATTTTCAACTGGCAGACGAAAAAAAACAGGGCCGAAGCCCTGTTTTTCAAGCATATAACAAAGTGGCGTACTGCAAATCAGAACTGGTAAACAATACCCAGCGCAACGGTGTTGTCGCTGTTTACGCCCAGCTTGTTGTCTCCGTCGATCTGGTTGATCAGGTAGTCAACATAGGTGGACATGTTTTTGTTGAAGTAGTAAGACGCGCCCACATCGATGTAGTTGATGTAGTCTTCGCTGCCCACGCCTTCCACTTTCTTCGCTTTAGATTTGTAGTAAGCGATGGATGGACGCAGACCAAAGTCGAACTGGTACTGTGCAACAACGGAGAAGTCCTGAGTTTTGTTAGCGAAGCCATCAACCTTATTCACAGTTATGCGAGTTGCGTTACGGGTTTCACCGTAGATTGCTGCCAGGTAGATGTTGTTCGCATCGTATTTCAGACCCGTGGTCCACTGCTCGGCTTTGTCACCGTGACCAACAGACAATGCGGTCTGCGCGTCGGTGCGGTCAGCCGCGCCGTAGGCACCTACGATGCCGAAGCCTTCATATTCGTAAGCAAGAGAGGTAGCCCAGCCGTCGCCGTTAGATTTCTGCGGGTTAGAACGCTCGTTTTTACCCAGATACTGCACGCCGAAGTGCAGACCTTCAACCAGGCCGAAGAAGTTCTGGTTACGGTAGGTAGCTACACCGCCCTGACGACCGGCGAAGAAGTTGTCCGCAGCGCCGTTGTCGCCGCCGAACTCCGGCAGCATATCGGTGATGCCGATGGCATCGTAGACCAGACCGTAGTTACGACCGTAGTCGAATGAGCCGTAGTCGCCGAAGTTCAGACCTGCGAAGCCCAGACGGGTTTTATCGCTACCGTTGGAACCGCTGCCTTCAGCATTGTTTGCCTGGAACTGGTATTCCCACTGACCATAGCCGGTCAGGTAATCGTTAACTTTTGTTTCGCCCTTGAAGCCAAGACGCGCATAGCTCTGGTCGCCGTCGTTGCCGTCGTTATCAGAGAAGTAGTGCAGACCTACCATTTTACCGTACAGGTCCAGCTTGTTGCTGTCTTTGTTGAACACTTCCGCTGCGTTCGCGGTACCGGCTACCAGCAGGGCAGGGATAACCACTGCCAGGAGATTGCGCTTCATCATTATTTATTACCCTCATAGGTTTTTTTATGGACACCTGCCACTGCTCCCAATGCCTTCCGTCAATAAAGATTTACAGAACCATTGATGAGAGTTTGGTGTCTTTCTGTGTCTGAGAGGCATATTTCCATTCATGACAACGTTTCGCTAGCCGGAAAGTGCTACAAATACGCTAAAGGAGTTACAAAAAGAAATTATGTGTAAGAATTTGTGAATTAAAAGGAACTTTGTGAACCAGTTCATACTTCCAGAGTAACCGGTTACTAAGTAAACGCCTTTATATCTATCTATATGATTAGCTTATTATATTTTTCAATAACCCACTTTCCTATGCAAGAATGATTCTCACCACACTTTTTCTTATGGCGATTTTGCTTGACCGTTTGTGCTTTGTGAAAGGTTGCTATTTATGCTAAGCAGAAAATGAAATGTGAACTAAACAAGGGAAGGATGAAATTTTTGTGCAAATTTATTGCGCGAAACGATGTGTAACATTTTACAGAAAAGTTGCTATTGCCCTTTAAACTTGGTGAAGTTTCCTAACAAAAGCTGAACATCAAAAAAAACCAGCCCGCAGGCTGGTTTCGGAATGTGCGCAAAAATCAGAAGCTGGCGTTGCGCGGAGTGCGCGGGAACGGAATTACGTCGCGCACGTTCTGCACGCCGGTGACGTAGGCGATAAGGCGCTCGAAGCCGAGACCAAAGCCGGAGTGCGGCACGGTGCCGTAGCGGCGCAGATCGCGATACCAGCCGTAATCTTCCTTATTGAGCCCCATTTCTGCCAGGCGCGCGTCCAGCACATCCAGACGCTCTTCACGTTGGGAGCCGCCGATGATCTCGCCGATGCCCGGCGCCAGCACGTCCATCGCAGCCACGGTCTTACCGTCGTCATTAAGGCGCATATAGAAGGCCTTGATGTCTTTCGGATAGTTTTTTACCACCACCGGCGCTTTGAAGTGCTGCTCTGCCAGATAGCGCTCGTGCTCGGAGGAGAGATCCACGCCCCAGAAAACCTGATTCTCGAACTTATTGCCGCAGTTTTCCAGAATGGTGATGGCATCCGTATAGTCAACCTGGGCGAAGTCGGCGTCCACGAAGCGCTCCAGGCGCGCGATAGCGTCTTTGTCGACGCGCTCGGCGAAGAACTTCATGTCATCCGCGCGCTCTGTCAGCACCGCCCTGAAGACGTACTTGAGCATCGCTTCCGCCAGCGCGGCGTTGTCTTCCAGATCGGCAAAGGCGATTTCTGGCTCCAGCATCCAGAACTCCGCCAGGTGGCGGCTGGTGTTGGAGTTTTCGGCGCGGAAGGTCGGGCCGAAGGTATACACTTTCGACAGCGCGCAGGCGTAGGTCTCGGCGTTGAGCTGCCCGGAGACGGTCAGGAAAGCTTCGCGACCGAAGAAGTCTTTATCAAAGTCCACTTTGCCCTGGTCATTGCGCGGCAGATTTTCCAGATCCAGCGTAGAGACGCGGAACATCTCGCCGGCGCCTTCGGTATCGGAGGCGGTAATAAGCGGCGTGGAGACCCAGAAGAAGCCCTGCTCGTCGAAGAAGCGGTGCAGCGCCTGAGCCAGCGTGTGGCGCACGCGCGCGACGGCGCCGATCAGGTTAGTGCGCGGACGCAGGTGGGCCACTTCGCGCAGGTACTCGATGCTGTGGCGCTTGGCCGCCATCGGGTAGGTATCAGGATCTTCAACCCAGCCGGTCACTTCCACGCTGCTGGCCTGAATTTCAAAGCTCTGGCCCTGGCCCTGGGAGGCGACCACTTTACCGGTGACGATGACCGAACAGCCGGTGGTCAGGCGCAGCACTTCCTGATTGTAATTGGGCAGAGAATTATTAATGACGGCCTGTACAGGATCAAAGCAGGAACCGTCATAGACGGCGAGGAAGGAAAAGCCAGCTTTTGAATCTCGGCGGGTACGCACCCATCCGCGCACGGTGACTTCGCTGTCAGCGGCTACGCGGCCCTGGAGTACGTCGGCTACAGGCACAACGCTCATAGTGTTCTCTCTGTTAGTTGTCAGGAATAAGGTTTAGCTTTCCACCTTCTGACTGAAGGGGGATACCTATGTTACCTGTCATCTTTTATCAGACAAGAACATTTCGCAGCGATGGCGGGGATTTGCGTAAATAATAGAAAGAAGGGAGCCGGAAAGGCTCCCTTTTGTCAGTTAGCTGGCTTTTTTGACCTTGGGAATGTCGAAAGCCTCGCGCAGGGCGCGGACAAACGCCTGATCGTGGCAAATGGTTTTGCCCGGGCTGTCCGAGAGTTTGGCTACCGGTCTGCCGTTACACTCGACAAGCTTAATCACGATATTCAGCGGCTTAACCTGCGGAATGTCGCAGGTCAGGCGGGTGCCGATGCCGAAGCTCAGCTTCACCCGAGAGGAGAAGTGGCGATAAAGTCCGACGGCCTTATTCATATCCAGATTGTCGGAGAAGACCAGCACTTTGCTCTGCGGATCGATACCCAGCTTCTGATAGTGGGCGATGGCTTTCTCGCCCCACTCGACCGGATCGCCGGAGTCGTGGCGCAGCCCCTGATAGCGGCCGGCGAACTCCGGGCCAAAATCGCGCAGGAAGGCGTCCATGGTGATGCAGTCGGTCAGCGCAATCCCCAGCTGATCCGGATACTCCTTGAGCCAGGCGGCGAGGGCCGCCTGCTGGCTGGCGGCGAGGCTCGGACTGAGCTGCTGATGCGCCTGGAACCACTCGTGGGCCTGGGTGCCCATCGGCGTGAGATGAAGACGGCGGGCCAGATCGTAGTTGCTGGTGCCGATAAACCACGGCTCCTGCTGCAGGCGCTCAACGATAGCCTGCTGAACCTCGCGGGAGAAGCGGCGGCGGGTGCCGAAATCCATCAGCCGGAAGCCGGACATATCGACGTCGGCGGTAAGCCGGCGGAAATCGGTGAGCTTATGCTCCAGATGCGCCAGCGCCTGGCCGACGCCGGCCTGCGGGGTGCGCAGGCTGTGCACCAGCTCGCTGATGACTGCCAGCAGCGGTACTTCCCACATGATGACTTCCCGCCACGGTCCGGCGAGGCGAATATTGAGTTTGCCGTTCTCATTGCTGACGGTGACCTGCCGCGGGTCGTAGCGGAAATCGCGCAGCCAGTCGAGGTAGTCCTGCTTAAAGAAGGGCAGGCCGGAGAGCCACTGAAACTCATCGTCCCGCAGCGACAGGGACTGCATCGCGTCCACCTGGTCGCGGATGGCGTCAGCATAAATGCCCAGTAAATCGTCGCCGCGGCAGCGGAATTCAGCAGCGACGTGGACATCATAGTACTGATGGAACACGGCCTGCTGCATGTGCAGCTTGTAGGCATCTGTATCGAGCAACGTCTGCAGTACAGGGGTAGCGGATAGTGTCATGGTGCGCAATTGCATCCTCATTAAAGGAGCGTTTAGTACAGTAAACAACAGCCAGTTTCGCTGGAGTATACCTTGTTTATTGATTTATTGAACCCCGATCACACCACAAGGCGGCGGCAGGATCGAGGGCATTTCGTGCCGATAGTTATCGAAATGTTGCATATCGCGCCTTTGCCCATGAAAAGATGAACATTCTGCGTAGCGAACCGCAAGCAACAAGAATAGACTGGACTGACACTTTATACAGATGCTAAAGGTTTTTTATGACACAACAGCCCCAAGCCAAGTACCGCCACGACTACCGTGCGCCGGACTATACGATAGGCGATATCGAACTGACCTTTGACCTGGATGCCGCGAAAACCGTTGTTACCGCCGTGAGTACGCTCACCCGCCACGGTGCATCTGACGCTCCGCTGCGCCTTGACGGCGAAGATTTGACCCTGCTTTCGGTGCATGTCAACGACCAGGCCTGGAGCGACTATAAAGAAGAAGACAATCAGCTGGTGATAAACGGGCTGCCGGAGCATTTTACGCTGTGCATCGTCAATGAAATCAGCCCGGCGGCGAATACCGCGCTGGAAGGGCTTTACCAGTCTGGTGAAGCCTTGTGTACCCAGTGCGAGGCCGAAGGCTTTCGCCACATCACCTGGTATCTGGACCGCCCGGACGTGCTGGCGCGGTTTACCACCAAAATTATCGCCGATAAAAGCAAATATCCGTTCCTGCTGTCCAACGGCAACCGCGTTGCGCAGGGCGAGCTGAGCGACGGCCGCCACTGGGTGCAGTGGCAGGATCCGTTCCCGAAACCGTGCTATCTGTTTGCGCTGGTGGCCGGCGACTTTGATGTGCTGAGCGACACCTTCATTACCCGCTCCGGACGCAGCGTCGCCCTCGAGCTGTACGTCGATCGCGGCAACCTCGACCGCGCGCCCTGGGCGATGACCTCCCTGAAAAATTCGATGAAGTGGGATGAAGAGCGCTTCGGCCTTGAGTACGATCTCGACATCTATATGATTGTCGCCGTCGACTTCTTTAATATGGACGCGTTGGAGAATAAAGGACTCAAAATCTTTAACTCTAAGTACGTGCTGGCCCGCAGCGACACCGCCACCGATAAAGACTATCTCGACATTGAGCGGGTGATCGGCCACGAATATTTCCACAACTGGACCGGCAACCGCGTCACCTGCCGCGACTGGTTCCAGCTGAGTCTGAAAGAGGGCCTGACCGTGTTCCGCGATCAGGAGTTCAGCTCCGACCTCGGCTCCCGCGCGGTCAATCGCATCAGCAACGTGCGCACCATGCGCGGCCTGCAGTTTGCCGAAGACGCCAGCCCGATGTCGCATCCGATCCGCCCCGAGATGGTCATCGAGATGAACAACTTCTACACCCTGACGGTGTATGAAAAGGGCGCCGAAGTGATCCGCATGCTGCACACGCTGCTCGGCGAAGAGAATTTCCAGAAGGGGATGCAGCTCTATTTTGAGCGCCACGACGGCAGCGCCGCCACCTGCGACGACTTTGTGCAGGCGATGGAGGATGCCTCTAACGTCGATCTCTCGCACTTCCGCCGCTGGTACAGCCAGTCGGGTACGCCGGTAGTGACCGTGCACGATGACTACAATCCGGAAACCGAACAGTACACGCTGACCATCAGGCAGCACACGCCGCCGAGCGCCGATCAGCCCGAGAAGCTGCCGCTGCATATTCCGTTCGATATTGAGCTTTACGACGGCGAAGGGAAAGTGATCCCGCTGCAGAAGGGCGGCCATCCGGTACACAACGTCCTTAACGTCACTCAGGCAGAACAGACCTTTATTTTCGATAATGTCTATTTCCAGCCGGTGCCGTCGCTGCTGCGCGAATTTTCCGCGCCGGTGAAGCTTGACTATAAGTGGAGCGATCAGCAGCTGACGTTCCTGATGCGCCACGCCCGCAACGACTTCTCCCGCTGGGACGCGGCCCAGAGCCTGCTGGCGACCTATATTAAGCTTAACGTCGCCCGCCAGCAGCAGGGCCAGCCGCTGTCGCTCCCGGTCCACGTTGCCGATGCCTTCCGCGCGATCCTGCTCGACGAGAAGATCGATCCGGCCCTTGCGGCGCAGATCCTCACTCTCCCGTCGGTCAACGAGATAGCCGAACTGTTTGAGACGATCGATCCGATCGCCATCGCCACGGTGCACGAGGCGCTGACCCGCACCCTGGCCGTTGAGCTGGCGGACGAATGCCTGGCGGTATATAACGCCAACGCCCTCGACGCCTACCGCGTTGAGCATACCGATATCGGTAAGCGTTCGCTGCGCAACGTCTGCCTGCGCTATCTGGCCTTTGGCGACGCAGAGTTGGCCGATAAGCTGGTCAGCCATCAATACCAAACGGCCGATAACATGACCGACGCCCTGGCCGCCCTGGCCGCAGCGGTGGCCGCTGAACTGCCGTGCCGCGATGCGCTGATGCAGGCGTACGACGACAAATGGCATGAGGACGGCCTGGTGATGGACAAGTGGTTTAACCTGCAGGCCACCAGCCCGGCGGAAAATGTGCTGGAGACGGTGCGCGGGCTGCTTAACCACCGTTCGTTCACGTTGAGCAACCCGAACCGCATCCGCGCGCTGATTGGCGCTTTCGTCAGCCTCAACCCGGCGGCCTTCCACGCCGAAGACGGCAGCGGCTATCAGTTCCTGGTCGAGATGCTCACCGATCTCAACAGCCGCAACCCGCAGGTGGCCTCGCGGATGATTGAGCCGCTGATCCGCCTCAAGCGCTACGACGCGGCGCGGCAGCAGAAGATGCGCAGCGCGCTGGAGCAGCTGAAGGGGCTGGAGAATCTCTCCGGAGATCTGTACGAGAAGATTGCGAAGGCGCTGGCGTAAGCCCTGCTGCAGTCATAAAGCCGGTCCGGCGGGGATTTTTCCCCGCCCGATTTTTTTCACCCGTGCCGCCGGCTGCGCGGCTGGGAGTGGCCGCGGCGCATCACCCGGTTGAGCACCTCCGCCTCCAGCTCGGCCAGCCGCGCCGAACCTTTGCGTCTGGGCCTGGGAAGGTCTACCGTCAGGTCGAGGCCAATTTTTCCCTCTTCAATTAATAACACCCTGTCCGCCATCGCCACCGCCTCGCTGAAGTCGTGGGTGACCAGCAGTACCGTAAAGCCGTGTTCCTGCCACAGGGACGCAATCAGATCCTGCATCTCCAGCCGGGTCAGGGCGTCCAGCGCGCCGAGCGGCTCGTCGAGCAGCAGCAGGCCGGGGCGGGGGATCAGCGCCCT
>OJYJ01000067.1_pt1 | contig 12668 bp, 14 predicted proteins | sample 1600941 | NCBI WGS metagenome assembly OJYJ01 (sample SAMN04436912, study PRJEB24849) | human gut metagenome | biome: human gut; feature: NICU; material: stool | host: Homo sapiens | place: USA: Saint Louis, MO | collected 2012-05-10
GTAAGCTGATGGCCCTGCGAACGGCCGTTCCCCGGGCTGGAGAGCATTTCGACGTCTGCTTACCGCCGTACTGTGCAATCCACGCCTGCATGCGCTGCCAGCCGTCTTTGGCTGACTCCTCGTGGTAGCTCGGGCGGTAGTCGGCGTTAAACGCGTGTCCGGCCTCCGGATAGACAATGATTTCGGCGCTGGCGTTGGCCGCCCTGAGCGCCTGGCGCATAGTCTCGACGCTCTCCAGCGGGATGCCGGTATCCTGGGCGCCGTACAGCCCGAGCACCGGGGCGTTGAGATCGACGGCGACATCCACCGGATGCTTCGGCGTATTCAGCGTTTTGTCGCCGACCAGTTTGCCGTACCAGGCGACCGCGGCCTTGAGCTGCGGATTATGGGCAGCGTACAGCCACGCAATGCGTCCGCCCCAGCAAAAGCCGGTTACCATCAGGCGATGGGCGTCGCCGCCGTTGCGCGATGCCCAGCTGGCGACGTGGTCAAGATCGGCAAGTACCTGCGAATCGGGCACTTTACTTACCAGTCCGCTCAGCAGGGTGGGGATATCGGCATAGTCATTGGGCTCGCCCTGGCGGAAGTAGAGCTCCGGCGCAATCGCCAGATAACCTTCGTTTGCCAGCCGGCGGCAGACGTCGCGAATGTGCGCATGGACGCCGAAAATTTCCTGGATAACGATGACCACGGGCAGCGGCCCGTCGGCATTTTTCGGCCGTGCGTGCCAGGCAGGCATGCTCTCTCCCCGGGTCGGGACAGAGGTTTCGCCGGTCAGAAGCTCCCCGGCGGAGGTCTGTACAGGCGTGGTGGCGTGGGGTGCAGCTGCAGGTGCAAATCCGGTTTTTTCAGTCATGGTATTCTCCGTACCGGTGATTTAGCGCAAAGATAACTATAGACCGCAGATCAAACACCCACAGTGGCAGAAAAGGGCTATTTTAACTACGGCGGAGGATGCTATCGGTTATTAGTGTGATTTACATCACCTTAACAATGGAAATCAATGCAATAATTTTTTCTCACAGTGATGGCTGTCACTAAAACTGGCCATTCGCTCCGGTAAAGTGCCACTTTGCTTCTGCTGACAACTGGACCCAGAGAGGAGTTTTTATGTCTACGTCTGATGTTTTTCATCTCGGCCTCACCAAAGCTGATTTACAGGGGGCCACGCTCGCTATCGTCCCGGGCGATCCGCAGCGTGTGGAAAAGATCGCCGCGCTGATGGATAAGCCGGTTAAGCTGGCATCGCATCGCGAATTCACCTCCTGGCGCGCAGAGCTGGATGGCAAAGCGGTTATCATCTGCTCCACCGGCATTGGCGGCCCGTCGACCTCCATCGCCGTCGAAGAGCTGGCGCAGCTCGGCATTCGTACCTTCCTGCGCGTGGGCACCACCGGCGCTATCCAGCCGCATATCAACGTGGGCGACGTGCTGGTAACCACCGCCTCCGTGCGCCTCGACGGCGCCAGCCTGCACTTTGCGCCGATGGAGTTCCCGGCGGTCGCGGACTTTACCTGCACCACCGCGCTGGTCGAGGCGGCAAAATCCGTCGGCGCCACCACCCACATCGGCGTGACCGCCTCCTCCGACACCTTCTATCCGGGCCAGGAGCGCTACGACACCTTCTCCGGCCGCGTAGTGCGCAGCTTCAAAGGCTCCATGGCTGAGTGGCAGGCAATGGGCGTCATGAACTACGAAATGGAGTCGGCCACGCTGCTGACCATGTGCGCCAGCCAGGGGCTGCGCGCGGGGATGGTGGCGGGCGTCATCGTCAACCGCCCCCAGCAGGAGATCCCGAACGCGGAAACCATGAAGCAGACCGAAAGCCATGCGGTAAATATCGTCGTCGAGGCGGCGCGGCGTCTGCTGTAGTTTTTTCGTATCTCTTCGCAAAATTTTCATAAACCCTGCTTCGCGCAGGGTTTTTTGTAGGTCAAACCTTTCCGGACGGGTAGAACTTATTAACCTGGTTGCGACATAACCTTTTAGGTTAATAATGAGGGAGAAAAAAACACCTCATACCCGACTGCATATCGTTAAGCAGATGGTGTCTCAGAGTAAATTGAAGGTAACTGCAAACGCTTTCGACGGTGCCGCCTTACTCGGGTTTAGCTTTCCCTTAGCCGTCAGTATTGCCAGTCTTATCAACTCACTGAAAACTTCTGACTTTTATAAAAGCAGGACTGCTTATCACGATCGCACCATCTGGCATGATGTTTATCGCGTTGGCCGGCATCAGCGACAAATCTATTTGAAGCTGATTGTGCAGGGCGATGTACTCATTGTGTCCCTGAAGGAGCGATAACCATGAAATGCCCTTTTTGCGGCAGCAGCGGTCTGAAGACGGAAACCAGAGATGTTATCCGCGCGTACAAAGATCAGAACACCACAATTTATGCGTTAACAGGCGATTTCTGCGACGCCTGCGGTGAAATTTTGCTCGACGGCGAGGAGGGAGACAGATATGCCCGCCATATGCACGACTGCCGAAAAAGCGTAAATCCCAGAGACGTCGATCCGGCGTTTATTGCGGCAGTACGCCGACGCTTAAATCTCGACCAGCGTCAGGCGGCGGAGTTCTTCGGTAGGGGCGTATACGCATTTAGCCGCTTTGAAACAGGTAAGGTCGCGCCGCCTCTGCCGCTGGTACGACTGTTTAAAGCCTTTGATAAACATCCCGAACTTTTTGATGAGCTCAGGCAGGCGTGAATTTTCCCGCTGGACATTTATACAGCTACCTCTATCCTGTGCCGATAAGCCGTCGATGCAGGAGGTAGGATGGACATCTCTTTGATAATAAGCGCCGCCGTGGCGCTGCTGGTCGGAGCCGCGTTCGGCTGGCTGGCGACCAAATCTCACGCCGACAGGCTGCGGGCCGACTTTACCGAAGAGCGCCACGATCTGGAGATCGCGCTCAATACCGCCGAGCAGCAGCTGGCGCAGAACGGCCACTGGCGCGAGGAGTGCGACCTGCTGAACAACGAACTGCGCAGCCTGCGGGAGATTAACACCTCGCTGGAGGCCGACCTGCGCGAGGTGACGACCCGTCTGGAGTCGACGCAGCTGCACGCGGAGGACAAGATCCGCCAGATGGTCAGCAGCGAGCAGCGCCTCACCGAGCAGTTTGAAAACCTCGCCAACCGCATCTTTGAGCACAGCAACCGCCGGGTCGATGAGCAGAATCGCCAGAGCCTGCACGGCCTGCTGACGCCGCTGCGCGAACAGCTCGACGGCTTTCGCCGCCAGGTGCAGGAGAGCTTCGGTCAGGAGGCGCGGGAGCGCCACACGCTGGCCCACGAAATTCGCAATCTCCAGCAGCTTAATGCGCAGATGGCCCAGGAGGCCGTGAACCTGACCAAGGCCCTGAAAGGTGACAATAAAACCCAGGGCAACTGGGGCGAGGTGGTGCTGACCCGGGTGCTGGAAGCCTCCGGCCTGCGCGAAGGCCACGAATACCAGACCCAGGTCAGCATTGAAACCGATGTCCGCTCGCGGATGCAGCCGGACGTCATCGTCCGCCTGCCGCAGGGCAAAGACGTGGTGATTGACGCCAAGATGACCCTCGTGGCCTACGAGCGCTACTTCAACGCCGACGAGGAGTACGTGCGCGAGACCGCCCTGCAGGAGCATATCGCCTCGGTACGCAACCACATTCGCCTGCTGGGACGCAAAGACTACCAGCAGCTGCCGGGCCTGCGGTCGCTGGACTACGTGCTGATGTTTATTCCGGTCGAGCCGGCGTTTCTGCTGGCCATCGACCGCCAGCCGGAGCTTATCACCGAGGCGCTGAAGAACAACATCATGCTGGTCAGCCCGACCACCCTGCTGGTGGCGCTGCGCACCATCGCTAACCTGTGGCGCTACGAGCACCAGAGCCGCAACGCCCAGCAGATAGCCGACAGGGCGAGCCGCCTGTACGACAAGATGCGCCTGTTCGTCGACGACATGAGCGCCGTCGGTCAGGGGCTGAATAAGGCCCAGGAGAGCTACCGTCAGGCGATGAAAAAGCTCGCCTCGGGCCGGGGCAACCTGCTGGCGCAGGCGGAGTCCTTTCGCGAGCTGGGCGTCGAGGTCAAACGCGACATTAACCCGGAGCTGGTGGAGCAGGCTACTGCCCCGGAGTCCGACGCTATCGCCGAGGGGTCTGCAGAGGACCCGCAAAGCAGCGCTCAGCACGCGTGAACCATAGGGGAAACGGCCGCAGTCTGTTACACTCGGGGAACATTCGCGGAACAATTTTCAACAGGCGGGCTTGAGATGGCTGAAGATTCACAGGACACGACGCATTTTGGTTTCCAGACGGTAGCCAAAGCGCAGAAGGCGGACATGGTGGCGCATGTATTCCACTCTGTCGCCGCAAAATATGACGTAATGAACGACCTGATGTCGTTCGGCATTCATCGCTTATGGAAGCGCTTCACTATCGACTGCAGCGGCGTGCGTCGCGGTCAGAAGGTTCTGGATCTAGCGGGCGGCACCGGCGATCTGACGGCGAAGTTCTCGCGCCTGGTCGGTGAAACCGGGCAGGTCGTGCTGGCCGATATTAACGACTCAATGCTAAAAATGGGTCGCGAAAAGCTGCGCAATATCGGCGTGGTGGGCAACGTCGAGTACGTGCAGGCCAACGCCGAGGCGCTGCCGTTCCCGGATAACACCTTTGACTGTATCACCATCTCATTTGGCCTGCGCAACGTTACAGACAAAGATAAGGCCCTGCGCTCGATGTATCGCGTGCTCAAGCCCGGCGGACGCCTGCTGGTGCTGGAGTTTTCAAAGCCGATTATCGAGCCGCTGAGCAAGGCCTACGACGCTTACTCCTTCCACGTGCTGCCGCGCATCGGCGAGCTGGTGGCGAAAGATGCCGAAAGCTACCGCTATCTGGCGGAATCTATCCGCATGCATCCGGGCCAGGAGACGCTGAAGGGCATGATGCAGGAGGCGGGTTTTGAGAACGTCGACTACTACAACCTGACGGCCGGCATCGTCGCTTTGCACCGCGGTTACAAGTTCTGACAGGAGTAAGGCATGCCTTTTCAACCTCTGCTGACCGCCGGCATTGAAGGCGCCCTCAACGCCTTCCTGTGGCGCAGCGGTGCGCTAAAGCCGGCGCGCCAGCGTCTGTTCGGCAAGGTGCTGCGCATCGAGCTGAAAGAGTTCTCCTCGCCGCTGGTGCTCGCCTTCAGCGAACGCCAGATCGATGTCCTGAGCGCGTGGGAAGACGAGGCGGGCTGTACAGTCACGACTCGCCTGGGCGTACTGCCCCAGCTGCGCAACCGCCAACAGCTCACGGCGCTGATCCGCAGCGGCGATCTTGAGGTGCAGGGAGACCTGCAGGTGGTGCAGAACCTGGTGGCGCTGATGGACCTGGCAGAGCTGGATCCCGCTGAACTTCTCGCACCTTATACCGGCGATATCGTCGCCGAAGGCGTCAGTAAAACCCTGCGCGGCGGCGCGCATTTCCTGCTGCGCGGCTTTCAGCGCCAGCAGCGCTACGTTGCCGAAGCGCTCACCGAAGAGTGGCGCATGGCGCCCGGTCCGCTTGAGGTGGCCTGGTTTGCCGAAGAGAGCGCCGCCATTGCGCGCGACGTTGACGCGCTGGCCAGGCGACTGGAAAAACTGGAGGGCAAATGACGCCAGGAGAAATTCGGCGCCTCTACTTCATCGTCCACACCTTTCTGAGCTACGGACTGGATGAGCTCATCCCCAAAATGCGCATCACGCTGCCGCTGCGACTCTGGCGGCGCATGCTGTTCTGGATACCCAATCGCCACAAAGATAAAGAGCTTGGGCATCGTCTGCGCCTGGCGCTGCAGGAGCTTGGTCCGGTGTGGATCAAATTTGGCCAGATGCTCTCCACCCGGCGCGATCTTTTCCCGCCGGTGATTGCCGATCAGCTGGCGATGCTGCAGGACCGCGTAGCCCCCTTTGACGGTCATCTGGCGAAGAAGCAGATCGAGCAGTCGATGGGCAACGTGCCGGTAGAAACCTGGTTCGACGATTTTGAGATTGAGCCGCTGGCTTCGGCCTCCATTGCCCAGGTGCACACCGCCAGGCTTAAAGACAGCGGCAAAGAGGTGGTGATCAAAGTGAACCGCCCGGACATTTTGCCGGTGATCAAGGCGGACATGAAGCTTATCTATCGCCTTGCCCGCTGGGTGCCGCGACTGCTGCCTGACGGCCGCCGCCTGCGCCCGCGCGAGGTGGTCCGCGAATATGAAAAGACCCTGCTTGACGAGCTGGACCTGCTGCGCGAGGCCGCCAACGGCATTCAGCTGCGGCGCAACTTCGAAAACAGCCCGATGCTCTACGTACCGGAGGTCTACTCCGACTACTGCAGCCAGAATATGCTGGTGATGGAGCGCATCTACGGTATTCCGGTGAACGACGTTGCCGCCCTTGAGCAGCAGAACACCAACATGAAGCTGCGCGCCGAGCGCGGCGTGCAGGTGTTTTTCACCCAGGTGTTCCGCGACAGCTTCTTCCACGCCGATATGCATCCGGGTAATATTTTCGTCAGCCGCGAACACCCTGAGGATCCGCAGTATATCGGTATCGACTGCGGCATTGTCGGCTCGCTGAACAGAGAGGATAAGCGCTACCTGGCGGAAAACTTTATCGCCTTCTTCAATCGCGATTACCGCAAGGTGGCCGAGCTGCACGTGGACTCCGGCTGGGTGCCGGCAGACACCAACGTCGAGGAGTTTGAATTTGCTATCCGCACCGTCTGTGAGCCGATTTTTGAGAAGCCGCTGGCGGAGATCTCCTTTGGCCACGTGCTGCTCAACCTGTTTAACACCGCGCGGCGCTTTAATATGGAAGTTCAGCCGCAGCTTGTTTTGCTTCAGAAAACATTACTTTACGTTGAAGGTGTGGGCCGTCAGCTCTATCCTCAGTTAGACTTATGGAAAACGGCGAAACCTTTCCTTGAATCCTGGATCAAAGATCAGGTCGGCATTCCGGCGCTGGTGCGTTCCCTGAAGGAAAAAGGGCCGTTCTGGGTAGAAAAGATGCCGGAAATCCCCGAACTGATTTATAACAGTTTGCGCCAGGGCAAGAGCCTGCAGAGCAGTATTGATAAAATCGCCCGCGAGCTGGAAACTCACCACGTGCGCCAGGGGCAGTCCCGCTACCTGTTCGGCGTAGGGGCGGTGCTGGTGCTGAGCGGTACGCTGCTGCTCATTAACCGGCCCGAGTGGGGATTCCATCCCGTCTGGCTGATGGGCGCAGGAGCGATAGCCTGGCTGGTCGGGTGGCGGAAAGGGCGCTGAATTTTGCGTTTGCTTACAGGTGCACATATTGTGCACTATCGGACTTCACTATCATCTGACACAGAGGAATATGTATGGGTGGTATCAGTATTTGGCAGCTGTTGATCGTTGTTCTCCTGGTGGTGCTGGTTTTTGGCACCAAAAAGCTGGGTTCGCTGGGCTCGGATTTAGGCGCGTCCATCAAAGGCTTTAAGAAGGCCATGGGCGATGACGACGACAAGAGCAAAAAAGACGCATCGGCGCAGGATGCTGATTTCGAACAGAAATCACTCGCTGAGAAGCAGGCTGAGACCGCAAAAGACGATGCGAAGCGTCACGATAAAGAGCAGGTGTAATCCGTGTTTGATATTGGTTTCAGTGAACTGCTGCTGGTGTTCATTATCGGCCTCGTCGTCCTCGGGCCGAAGCGTTTGCCGGTTGCGGTAAAAACGGTGGTGGGCTGGATCCGGGCGATACGCTCGATGGCCACTACGGTGCAGAATGAGCTGGCGCAGGAGCTGAAGCTGCAGGAGTTTCAGGACAGCCTGAAGAAGGTCGAAAAGGCCAGCCTCAATAACCTGACGCCAGAGCTGAAGGAGTCAATGGACGAACTGCGCGAAGCCGCCGAGTCGATGAAGCGCTCTTACGTCCAGCACGATCCGGAGCGCGCCAGCGATGAGGCCAACACCATTCATAATCCGGTGGTGAAGGGCAGCGAGGCGGCGCGTGAAGGCGTAACCCCGGTTAGCGCCGAACATCAGGCCAGCGCTGAGCCGCAGGCGCCTGAGGCACCGGAAAATGCACGGCCGCAGGCGCCTGAAGCACCGGCCAACGTAGAGCCTGCCCCTGCGGCACCGGTTTCTGAATCCTCTCCCGCAACCAGCGATAAACCCCGGTCATGAGCGTAGAAGATACCCAGCCGCTGATTTCGCACCTGATAGAGCTGCGCAAGCGCCTCATCAACTGCATTATCGCGGTATTTGTCATTTTTCTGGCGTTGGTCTACTTCGCCAACGATATTTATCAGCTGGTTTCCCACCCGCTAATTAGCCAGATGCCTACCGGCGCAACGATGATTGCCACTGACGTGGCGTCGCCGTTCTTCACGCCGATTAAGCTGACCTTTATGGTCTCGGTGATCCTTTCGGCGCCGGTGATCCTCTATCAGGTGTGGGCCTTTATTGCCCCCGCGCTCTACAAGCACGAGCGTCGCCTGGTGGTGCCGCTGCTGGTCTCCAGCACGCTGCTTTTTTACATCGGCATGGCCTTCGCCTACTTCGTGGTCTTCCCGCTGGCATTTGGCTTCCTGACCCACACGGCGCCCATTGGCGTGCAGGTCTCCACCGATATCCGCAGCTACCTCGACTTCGTGATGGCGCTGTTCATGGCCTTCGGCGTCTCCTTTGAGGTGCCGGTGGCTATCGTGCTGCTGTGCTGGGTCGGCGTCACCACGCCGGAAGATCTGCGTAAGAAGCGCCCCTACGTGCTGGTCGGCGCTTTCGTTGTCGGCATGCTGTTAACGCCGCCTGACATCTTCTCGCAGACGCTGCTCGCAATTCCGATGTACTGCCTGTTTGAGGTAGGGATCTTCTTCTCCCGCTTCTACACCGGCAAGCGGCGGACGCGCGACGAAGACGCCGCCGCCGAAGAGAGTGAATCAGCTGAATAATCGACCGCCCGCAAGGGCGGTTGTTCTATGGGGGACAGCATGTTTGATATCGGCGTTAACCTGACCAGTTCGCAGTTTGCCCGCGATCGCGATGAGGTGGTTGCCCGCGCCTTTGCGGCGGGCGTCAGCGGTCTGCTGATAACCGGCACCAATCAGGCAGAAAGCGAAGCCGCCGCCGAACTGGCGCAGCGCTATGACAGCTGCTGGGCAACGGCGGGCGTGCATCCCCACGACGCCAGTAGCTGGACGTCGGAGGTGGCGGAGGCCGGCAGGCGGCTGGCGGCGCGGCCGGAAGTGGTGGCAATCGGCGAGTGCGGCCTTGATTTCAACCGCAACTACTCCACGCCGCAGGCGCAGGAGCAGGCCTTCAGCGCCCAGCTGGCGCTGGCCGCGGAACTGAACCTGCCGGTCTTTCTCCACTGCCGCGATGCCCACCAACGCTTTATTGCGCTGCTGGCGCCGTGGCTCGATAAGCTGCCCGGGGCGGTCGTACACTGCTTTACCGGCACGCGCGACGAACTGGAAGCGTGTCTGGCGCACGGCCTGTACATCGGCATTACCGGCTGGGTGTGCGACGAGCGGCGCGGCGTTGAGCTGCGCGATCTGCTGCCGCTGATCCCGGCCGACAGGCTGCTGATTGAGACCGATGCGCCGTGGCTGCTGCCGCGCGACCTCACGCCGAAGCCCGCTTCCCGGCGCAATGAGCCCGCGCATTTGCCGCACATTGCCGGGCGCATTGCGCAGTGGCGCGCGGAAGACGCGGAAGCGCTGGCGAGGAGAACCGACGACAATGCCCGGCGGCTGTTCGGTATCGACTTTGGGGATTAGACCTTGCGAAACTCGGTGTTTTTGACGCTCTGCAGCACCTGCTTGTTGAGCAGCGTCAGCAGCAGCATTGAGCGCGCTTCGCCGTCCGGCTCGGTGAAGATGGCTTCCAGGCCTTCAAACGCGCCGTCGGTGATCACCACGCTGTCGCCGGAGTAGGGCGTATCGGGATCGGTGATATTTTCTGGCGTGCAGACCGAGAGCTGATGAATTACCTTCGAGGGCACGGTTGCGGGCAAATTGCCGAAGCGGACGAAATTGTTGACGCCGCGCGTCGCGCTGATGGTGGTGGTATGGATAATTTCCGGATCGAACTCAACGAACAGGTAATTGGGGAAAAGCGGCTCGCTGACGGTGGTTCGCTTTCCGCGGACGATTTTTTCCAGGGCGATAGTCGGCGCAAGACAGTTAACATCCTGGCGCTCAAGGTGTTCCATGGCCCGCTGAAGCTGACCGCGTTTGCAGTAAAGTAGATACCAGGCTTGCATAATCGCTCTTTCCATAATTCCTAAGAGATCATAGCAAAAGGCGGCGTGATAGCGAAAAGGATTATGCCTATTACTTTTTGGGGTTCACGCCAATTTAACAAAACTGCAGCATCGAACGGCGTAAAACCGTATAATGAGGCGCTTACACAGAGGCCATGACCGACCCGATGAAATATCATGATTTGCGCGACTTTCTGACACAGCTGGAACAGCAGGGCGAACTCAAGCGGATCTCCCTGCCGGTTGACCCCCACCTGGAAATTACCGAAATTGCCGATCGCACGCTGCGCGCGGGCGGCCCGGCGCTGCTGTTTGAAAACCCGAAGGGTTATGACATGCCGGTGCTGTGCAACCTGTTCGGCACGCCGCGGCGCGTGGCGCTGGGTATGGGCCAGGAGGACGTCAGCGCGCTGCGTGAAGTGGGTAAGCTGCTGGCGTTTCTCAAAGAGCCGGAGCCGCCGAAGGGCTTTCGCGATCTGTTTGACAAGCTGCCGCAGTTTAAGCAGGTGCTGAATATGCCGACTAAACGTCAGCGCAGCGACCCCTGCCAGCAGATTGTCATCAGCTGCGATGCCGTCGATTTAACGCAGATCCCGATCATGACCTGCTGGCCGGAAGATGCCGCCCCGCTGATCACCTGGGGGCTGACGGTGACCCGCGGCCCGCATAAGGAGCGGCAGAACCTCGGCATCTATCGCCAACAGCGGATTGGCAAGAATAAGCTGATTATGCGCTGGCTCTCCCACCGCGGCGGGGCGCTGGATTTTCAGGAGTGGTGCGCGGCCCATCCCGGCGAGCGCTTCCCGGTCTCCGTGGCGCTGGGCGCCGATCCGGCAACCATCCTCGGCGCGGTGACGCCGGTGCCGGATACGCTCTCGGAATACGCCTTCGCCGGGCTGCTGCGCGGCACCAAAACCGAAGTGGTGAAGTGCCTCTCCAACGATCTGGAAGTCCCCGCCAGCGCGGAGATCGTGCTGGAGGGCTACATTGCGCCGGGCGAAACGGCGCCGGAAGGCCCGTACGGCGCCCATACCGGCTACTACAACGAAGTCGACAGCTTCCCGGTCTTTACCGTCACCCACATTACCCGCCGGGAAGACGCTATCTACCACTCTACCTACACCGGCCGTCCGCCGGATGAGCCCGCCGTACTGGGCGTCGCGCTCAACGAAGTGTTCGTGCCTATCCTGCAGAAGCAGTTTCCGGAGATTGTCGACTTCTATCTGCCGCCGGAGGGCTGCTCCTACCGGCTGGCGGTGGTGACGATGAAGAAACAGTACGCCGGCCACGCCAAGCGCGTGATGATGGGCGTCTGGTCCTTCCTGCGGCAGTTTATGTACACTAAATTCGTTATCGTCTGCGATGATGACGTCAACGCCCGCGACTGGAATGACGTAATCTGGGCGATCACTACCCGGATGGACCCCGCTCGTGATACGGTGTTGGTGGAGAATACGCCAATCGACTATCTGGACTTCGCGTCGCCGGTTTCCGGACTCGGCTCGAAAATGGGGCTGGATGCCACCAACAAATGGCCCGGCGAGACCCAGCGCGAGGGGGGCCGACCGATTAAAAAAGATCCCGCGGTGACGGCAAGAATTGACGCCATCTGGGATGAGCTGGCTATTTTTAGCGACGGTAAAAGCGCCTGACGCGCAGCCGTGTTTGCCTTTTAGACCCGACAGAGGGAGCGCATGACAACCTTAAGCTGTAAAGTCACTTCGGTAGATGCTATCACCGACACGGTATATCGCGTTCGTTTAGAGCCTGAAGCGGCGTTCACCTTCCGCGCAGGCCAGTACCTGATGGTGGTGATGGACGAGCGCGATAAGCGTCCGTTCTCCATGGCCTCTACGCCGGATGAGCAGCAGTTCATTGAGCTGCACATCGGCGCCTCTGAGCTGAATCTGTATGCGATGGCCGTGATGGACCGCATCCTGAAAGAGCGGCAAATCGTGGTCGATATGCCGCACGGCGAGGCCTGGCTGCGCGATGATTCAACCCGTCCGATGGTGCTGATCGCCGGTGGCACAGGCTTTTCGTACGTGCGCTCCATCCTGCTTGCCGCCCTGGCGCAGGACGCCAACCGCGATATCACCATCTACTGGGGCGGCCGGGAAGAGAAGCATCTCTACGATCTGGCCGAGCTGGAGGCGCTCTCCGTTACGCATCCTAATCTGCGCATCGAGCCGGTGGTTGAACAGCCGGAAGAGGGCTGGCGAGGCCGCAGCGGGACGGTGCTGACGGCCGTGCTGCAGGACTACGGCACGTTGGCTGAACACGATATCTACATTGCCGGACGCTTCGAGATGGCTATAATAGCCCGCGACCTGTTCTGCAACGAGCGCAATGCCCGCGAAGACAGGCTGTTCGGCGATGCGTTTGCGTTGATCTGATTAGGCTAATTTCCCGACATCAGCGCCGGCGCGCGGGCCGGCG
>OJYJ01000068.1_pt1 | contig 12599 bp, 16 predicted proteins | sample 1600941 | NCBI WGS metagenome assembly OJYJ01 (sample SAMN04436912, study PRJEB24849) | human gut metagenome | biome: human gut; feature: NICU; material: stool | host: Homo sapiens | place: USA: Saint Louis, MO | collected 2012-05-10
TCTTTGAACTCAACCCCGCGGCTCCACGCCTCCGGCACCGGAATGCGGGTAATAAACTGCATCGTCGCCCACAGCATTTTCAGCGTCATTTGATTTTGACTCCAATTCCCGATACCACCATCCACACTTCATCCGCCGCCCGGGCCAGCGCCTGGTTGGCGCGCCCGGCAATGTCCACAAAGTGGCGCGCGAGGCGATTCTCCGGCGTGATGCTCATTCCCAGCTCGTTGGTGACGATGTACACCGGCTGCGGTGTACATCGGCAGGCGTCGATCAGGTCATCCACCTGCGCCTGCAGCTGCCGTTCGGCGGCAGCGAAGTCGAGGAGGTCTGGACTGGCTCCGCCGCTGATGTCGTACAGCAGGTTTGCCAGCAGGGTGGTGACGCACTCAAGCATCACCCCCTCGCCGGGCTGAAGCCGGTGGCGAATCACCTCTCCGAGATCGCGGTATCCCTCCCAGGTGCGCCAGTGGGCCGGACGCTGCGCCCGGTGTTGGCTGACGCGCTGCGCCATCTCCTCGTCAGTCACCGTCGAGGTCGCAATATAGAGCACACGCTCGCAGGCCGCGGCGGCCAGCTGCTCGGCGTGGCGGCTTTTGCCGCTGCGCGCGCCGCCGGTAATTAAAATCATGCCGCAGCCTCCCGGTGATCGCGCATAATCTGGTAGATCCTGGCGATATCAATATGCCTGCGCATCGCGCCGGCCAGAATATCGAACTGCGCCTCTTTATACGCCGCGTAGTCCACAGCGGCATTCAGCGGGCCCAGCCCCTTGCGCTGGCGCAGGCTGTCGACCACCGCGCGGGTGAACGCATCGCTGTCAAACAGCCCGTGCAGATAGGTCCCCACCACCAGGCCATCCTCACTCAGGGTGCCGTCGGGGACGAACTCTCCGGCTTTCTCCAGCATTAGCGCAGGCGCGCCGCCGGGCGCCAGGGTCGTGTCGCCCATGTGGATCTCGTACCCTTTAACCGGCAGATCCGAGGCGGGCGCCAGCCATCCCGGCAGCGCCGCCATCCTGCCCTCTACGCTGGTAGTGGTCTTGCAGTGCGAAAAGCGGGTGACAATGTCGAGCAGGCCGAGTCCCGGCTGCGTGCCCAGCCCGGATTCAACCTCATCCACAATGGTTTCGCCCAGCATCTGATACCCGCCGCAAATGCCCATTACCGGCACGCCGTCGCGGTTTGCCCGGACAGCGGCGTGGGCCATACCGCTCTCCCGCAGCCAGACCAGATCGCCAAGGGTATTTTTGCTTCCCGGGAGGATAATCAGGTCCGCGCCCGCCAGTTCTTCAGGACGGCGAACGTAGCGCACCCGCACGTCCGGCTGGGCCGCGAGGGCGTTGAAGTCGGTGAAGTTGGAGATGTGCGGGATCTGCACCACCGCAATGTCGATATCGCGATCGCCGGTGCGCAGGTATTTCCCCTGTTGCAGCGCCACCCCGTCCTCATCCTCAAGGTCCACCTCCAGCCAGGGCATGACCCCCAGCACCGGAACGCCGGTCAGCGCCTCTATCTGACCGATCCCGGACTCCAGCAGAGCCACATCGCCGCGAAATTTATTGATGATGACGCCCTTCACCCGGGCTCGCTCCTCCTCCTGAAGCAGCGCCAGCGTGCCGTAGATGGATGCAAACACGCCGCCCCGATCGATGTCCGCCACCAGCAGTACCGGACACTGCGCCATCTCCGCCATCCCCATATTGACGATATCGCGATCGCGCAGGTTGATTTCCGCCGGACTGCCCGCCCCCTCCAGCACCATCACCTCGTACTCCTGCCTGAGGCTGGCATAGACCTCCAGAATCTGCGCCCGCAGGCGGGGCTTATAGGCGTGATAGCTCACCGCATCCATGCTGGTGGCAACTTTTCCCATCAGCACCACCTGCGCCTTGCGGTCGCTGGTAGGCTTCAGCAGCACCGGATTCATGCGCACGTCAGGCGCAATACCTGCGGCCTCCGCCTGAAAAATCTGCGCTCGCCCCATCTCTTTCCCGTCCGGAGTAATGCCGGAGTTGAGCGCCATATTCTGTGATTTAAACGGGGCGGTGCGCAGCCCGTCCTGCCGGAAAATGCGGCACAGGCCCGCCACCAGCACACTTTTTCCCACGTCCGACGCGGTCCCCTGAAGCATAACGGCCAGCGTCATAGCGCCTCCTGAGGCGCCGTTGCGCCCGCCTGGTTAAAAAATTCCTCTTCGGTTTTGCACAGCGGGAAGCCGCATTCGGTGTGGAGCTTCACCAGCCAGGGCTGGCAAAGTCCCGCCTCTTCCATCAGCGTCCGGCGGGCAAAGACCTCGCCCGGCACGCCCGAGGCCAGCACCTCCCCCTGACGCAGAACGTATACGGCGTCGCTAACCTCATAGATAAGGTCGATATCGTGGCTGGAGATCACCACGTGATTACCCTGCGCCACGATACGCTTGATGATGGCGATCATCTGGCTGCGTCCGGAAGGATCGAGCCCTGCCGTCGGCTCGTCCAGCAACAGATATTTCGCCTTCAGCACCAGCGCCCCGGCAATGGCGATGCGCTTCTTCTGCCCGTGGCTCAGGCACTGGATCGGCAACGAGCGAAAATGCTGCGCATCTACGAGGGTGAGGGCGTCGTCCACCCGCCGGGCGATCTCCGCCTCGTCAACGCCGAGGTTGCGCAGGGCAAAAGCGATATCGCTGTCGATATCGGTGTAGAAAATCTGCTGGTCCGGGTCCTGAAACACCGTGGCCACCTCCTGGCGCAGCGCGATCAGGCCGCGCTTGCTGTAGTCCAGCGCGCTGCCCTGCCACAGCACCTCTCCGCGCTGGGGGCGAAGCAGACCGCTGAGGTTCATAAACAGGGTCGATTTCCCGCAGCCGTTCGCCCCGACAAGGCCGGTGACCGCCTGCGACGAAAAATCCAGCGTCAGCCCTTTGAGGATCTGCGTTTCCTGATAGCGAAACCAGAGTTCCCGGGTGGCGAGCATAGAGCGAATCCTTACAGGTGAAAGTCACCCTGATACAGTTTGATGTCCAGCGCGCTGTTCATTTGCTGATAGCGCAGCAGCACGCGTGAAAAAAGAAGCCCCACCAGCATGGAGAGGGAGCGGTAGCCCTGAGGCAGGCTGCCGTAACCAAACCGCAGCGTCTGCGCCCGATGAATAGCGAACGCCTCATCCAGCAGGATAAAAATAAAGCGCCAGGTGAGCAGGATCTGCGCCGGCAGCAGGCGCGGCACTCGCCCACGCTTGAGCAGAATAATCAGCTGCGGGAACGGCAAATTAAGCACCAGCCAGAAGGTCGATGCCAGCGCCGCCAGGCTGCGCCAGAAGGTGTTATTGGCGGTGGTAAGCGAGGCGTGGTCTATCCCCAGCCAGTATTGCCCTATCTGAACGCTCACCAGCAGCCCGTGCGGCTGCCGGCTGACGCTGAACAGGATAGTCAGTACCCCCACCAGCAAAAAGCCGAACGGCAGGGACATCCAGCGGCACCACTGCCAGAGCCCCATACGCAGCAGCCAGCAGGTCAGCGCTGCAATAAGCGCCAGCTCAGCGCCCTGCCCCAATGGGGGCAGGGTAAAGGCGAGGCCCATCAGCAGTAGCCAGAGCAGAAACTTGCGCTCTGGCGCAACGTGAAGCCAGCGGCTGCGATAGCTCAGCCTGTCAAGCCCGGTCATCATTACGCTGTTTGCCGCGGGCGTAGCCCAGAATGTAAAAGATGACCGCCGCGCCGAGCGATCCCTGGAGGGTGAACAGCAGGCTCTCAATTTCGCCGCTTGCCGGCTCATACAGCGGCGTAAACCAGGGCTTGTAGTGCGGATCGACGGCGGTAATCTGCCCTTCCGCCTGATCGTCGGAGCCGCCGTATTCTCCCCCGTGATTGATGAAAAACGGCAGGATCACCAGCGCAATCACCATGCATAGCAGTATCAGCGTTTTTTTCATTTCAGACCCCTTGTACGTTAATCAGCTGGCGTTTGGTCAGCTGGTCGTAAATCATCACCGTGAGCAGCCCCTCCGCGATCGCAATCGGGATCTGGGTCAGGCAGAAAATGCCCATAAACTTGAGCGCCGAGCCGGTGAAGCCGTTTTGCGGATCGGGAAAGGCGACGCCCAGCTGAATCGAGGTGACAAAGTAGGTGGTAAGATCCGCCAGCATGGCGCAGAGAAATACCGCCACGTCGCGGCGAAAGCCCGCCCGGCAGGCCAGCTTCCACACCAGGTAACCGACGATCGGTCCAACCACGGCCATTGACATACCATTGGCCCCCAGCGTGGTTAATCCGCCGTGCGCCAGCAGCAGGGCCTGAAATAGCAGGACGATAGCCCCCAGGATCGCCACCCCGCAGGGTCCGAACAGAATCCCCGCCAGCCCGCCGCCGGTCGGGTGGGAGCAGCTCCCGGTCACCGACGGGATTTTCAGCGCCGACAGAACAAAAATGAAGGCCCCACACAGAGCCAGAAGCACCTTCTGGTTGCTGTCCTCCTGCACGATGCGGCGCAGGCGCACAAGGCCATACCACAGGCAGGGCAGAAACAGCACCCACCAGGCCAGGGCCCACATCGGCGGTAAAAAGCCCTCCATAATGTGCATGGCAAAGGCCTGCTCGGGCACCACCATCAGCAGCAGCGCGGCGGCAAGGCCGCTTAACGACAGCTGCTTTAATCGTTGTTCCTGTTTCATTTTTCATATCCCCATTGCTTATTGACCAGAATGGTCGAAAAGTAAGGCAGTGGCCTGTCGTCTTCAATCTCACTCAGGCGCGGCCAGCACTGCTCCGTCGGCAGCGTCGCGTCGGCCATCAGCAGCGCACGGTCGAGGAGACCTGCCTCCCGGAGCAGGGTTTTAATACGGGCCAGGCGGCCATATACCTTCATTAGCACCAGGCTGTCGTGCTGGCGCAGCGCCTGCGCGATTTCCGCCTCAGGTGCGGTACAGGAGACCACCGCCAGCGACTGCTGCTCCATCGCCAGCGGGGTCTGCGCGCGGGCGGCAATGGCGGCAAAAGAGGTGACGCCGGGAACAATCTCCAGCCAGGGCGGTGTGCCGATACGGCGCAGCAGAAAGACCCAGGTGCTGAACAGCATGGCATCGCCGAGAGTGATAAAGCCGACGCGCTTTCCGGCGCCAACCTCCGCCGCCAGCTCCGCGGCCACGCCGTCCCAGGCCGCCTCTTTTTCAGCGCCATCGGCGCTCATCGGAAAGTGGCGGCAGCGTACCTCGGTTTGCTCGCCAAGGAATTCCCGGACGATCGACAGCGCCAGGCTGTCGCCGCCTTTGCGCCCGGCCGGGGCGTAAACGACGTCAAGTGAGCCCAGGATGCGGGCGGCGCGGACGGTAATCAGGTCGGCGGCACCGGGGCCGGTGCTCAGGGCGTACAGTTTACCGCTCATGCCGCACGCTCCTGCCCGGCATCCAGCGCCCGCTGCAGGTGCTCAACAAACATCGCCCGGATTGCAGGGTTTTCTCCCAGCCCGCTCAGCCACGGTGTGGCCAGGATCCCCGCCTTGCTGAACTGCGTTTTCCAGGAGTCTTCATCGTCAGAGGCCATGTCGTTGATGGCGTGATCGCCTGCCACCAGCATTAGCGGCATCAGGTGTACGGCGGCGATCCTCTCTGCCTTCATGGCGTCGATAAGAATATCCACTTCCGGATAGCTCTCGACCGCACCGACGCGGGCGGGAAAACCCTGTACCGTCATCATATGGTCGAGGCAGGCATAGGCCGAGAAAGCATGGTGGCTCGCGCCGTGGCCCATAAACACCACTTTCTCCCTCCCGCCGAGGGCGGGCATCTGCTGGCGCAGGGCCGCCAGCAGCGCCACGTAGTCATCGTGGCCGCTCAGCAGGGGACTCCCCAGGGTCAGGCGGGTAAACCGGCTGCGCATGCTCTGCACCTCGCGGACGATTTTTTCGTACTCGTCACCGTTGATAATGTGCAGCGACTGAATAGCCACGTCCTGATATCCGAGGTCGGCGAGTTTTTGCAACGCCTCCAGCGGCGTATCGATATGGATCCCGTCGCGCTGTTTAAGCTTGCGAATAATCATCCCGGAGGTGAACGCCCGGAACAGATCGCGATCCGGGCAGCTCGCCGCCAGATCGCGCTCGCAGGCAACAATATTCTTCTCGCGGGTATAGTGGTAGCTGGTGCCGAAGCTGACTACCAGCAGCGCCTTTTTCATTGTTTACTCCTTAAACTGCTGCCATTTGGCCAGACGCCGGGCGAACGCCGCCTGACTTTCCAGCAACTCATCTCCCGTCACCAGCGGCGACGGGCGCGTAATCACAATGCAGGGGATGCCTGCGTCCAGACAGGGCTCGACCTTCTCCATGAATCCTCCCTCTGCGCCGGAGGATTTGGTGATAACCACGTCGGCAGCGCACTGGCGATAGAGTGCGGCGTTAAACGCCGCGCTGAACGGCCCACACAGGGCAAATATCTCGTCCACCCCGAACCCCAGCGCGCGGCACTGCGCTATCACGTCGGCCACTGGCAATACGCGGGCCAGTAGCGTTTTGTCCGGCAGCCCGGCGCGCCATTGCGCCAGCGATTTGCTGCCGGTCGTCAGCAGCACGCGCGGCCCGAAGCGCCGGGCCACGCCGCAGGCCTGCTCAATATCCGGTACGGAAAAGAGCAGCGGATGCGTCAGGCTGGCCGCCTGATCCGCACGCTGATAGCGGCTGAGCAGCACACCGGTTCGTTGACAGGCGTGAAAAACGTTGCGGCTCACCGCCTCGGCGTAGGGATGCGAGGCGTCAATGACCCAGCGCGTGCCGCAGGCCCGCAGCCAGGCTTCTATCTCGCCCTGCTCCATCCGCCCGCAGCGCACCTTGCCGGTAAGCGCTCCGGCCATCTCCAGCCCGGCAGGCGTTGCTACCGACAGGGTATAGGAGACGCCCGCCGCCTCCATCTGCTGGCAGAGCTGGCGGGCATCGCTGGTACCGCCAAATATCAGCACTTCGCCGCTGTTCACAGCACGTAGCCCCGGGGAGTAATCATCAGGCCGTCCTGAACGTAGGTGGCTTTGTTGCCGACGATCACCAGACTGGTCATGTCAACAGGGGTGAAATCCATCTCTGCCAGCGTAGTGATCCACTTTTCCTGCTTTTTCCGGCCGGCGGATTTCACCACTCCCACCGGAGTTTCTCCCCGCTTGCTGGCGGAAAGCAGCTCAAAGGCGCGGGCCAGATGCCCTTCCCGACCCCGGCTGCGCGGGTTGTAAAAGCAGATAACAAAGTCCGCGTCCCCGGCAGCAACAATGCGCTTCTCAATGACCGGCCAGGGGGTGAGGAGATCGCTCAGGCTGATGTGGCAGAAGTCGTGCATCAGCGGCGCGCCCAGCAGCGACGCCGCCGCAATGCTGGCGGTCATGCCGGGGATCAGGCGTACCTCAACATCCAGCTTCTGCTTACTCACCAGCTCCAGCACCAGCCCCGCCATGCCGTAAATCCCCGCATCGCCGCTGCTGATCAGCGCCACGTTCTGCCCTTCGCGGGCCAGGTCGATGGCGGTCTGGCAGCGCTCAATCTCTTTGCACATGCCGGTTTTAATCACCTGCTTATCGCCGGTGAAAGCCTTTACCAGATGGGTATAGGTTTTGTAGCCCACCACCACCTCTGCCGCCTGCAGCGCCTCAACGGCTTCCATGGTCATCATGGCCTGCGAGCCGGGCCCGATTCCGATTACGGTTAACATCCGCGTGTAACTCCTAACGTAATAGTGACGCCCTGCTCGCGCAGGGTTTCGCCCAGCGGCTGGCCCTGGCTCATTAGCCAGGCCGCCGGGCCAGAGACGCTGCCAACCCCAACGGTCTGCCGGACAAACGGCGAGGCGGGAAAGCGGTGTTCGTGGGCGCGCAGGGCATCCACGCTAAAAATCTCAAACGGTACCTGGCGACCGAGGGCCAGCGCTATCAGCCCCGCCTCATCCTTCTTGAGGGAGATGCTGCCGATGGCTTTGAGCGCCAGAGGATCGATGCCCTGCTGCGCCATCCGGCGCGTCAGCAGCGCATCCAGCAGGGCGAGCGGCGTACCGCGACGGCAGCCGATCCCCGCCACAACCCGCCGGGGCACCAGCTTCCAGTGGGCAACCCCAAGGGCGGGCAGCGCGCTGCGCAAGGTAACGCAGACCAGGCCGTCCAGCGCGGGCAGCGACGTCAGGTCATCTACCGGGATAAATCCCCGGCAGTCGCAGCGCCCGAGCTCGTCCGCCAGCGCCGGATCGCACCAGAGGCCCACCCGCCGCTGGCTCACCAGCAGCTGGTTGACCGTTTTCACCGCCGCGCGGAAGTCGGCCATGCGGGCATTCAGCTGCACGGCCAGCACGTCCAGCGCCGCCAGCTCGTTAACGTCGGTGGCGGTGGTGATCACCGGATCGGCCCCCAGCGCCCCGGCCAGTCTGCGGGTCAGCGCATTCGCGCCGCCCACGTGCCCGGAGAGCAGGCTAATGACGTGCTGACCGCGCTCGTCAATAACCACCACCGCCGGATCGCTTAGCTTTTCATTGATAAGCGGGGCCAGAACGCGCACCGCGATGCCGGTGGCGGAAATAAATACCAGCGCGGAATAGCGGCTAAACGCCTCGCGTACCGCTGCGGCAAAGCCGCCGCTAAAGGGCTGAAACCCCGGCTCCAGCAGGCTGTCGATGGTAAAGCAGGTCAGCTCCTGCGATGCCTGAAGACGCTTTGCCAGCCGCACGCCGCCGGGCGTCAGGCAAAACAGGGCGATGGCTTCAGGCCTTGCGGTATTCATGGCTGAAGTCCGCCGCGTACAGTTTTGAGTAGTGGTACTCCTCGCCGAGGAAGTCGCCCACCAGGATCAGGGCGGTTTTACGAATTCCCGCCTCGCGCACCCGGTCGGCAATATCGGCCAGGGTAGCGCGCACGGTCTGGCTTTCAGGCCAGGTGGCTTTGTAGATCACCGCCACCGGCGTGGCCGGGGGATATCCGCCCTCAATCAGGCGTTCGGCCACCCGGTGGATGCGCTGCACCGACAGATAGATAGCCATCGAGGTACGGTGGCGGGCAAACGACTCAAGCTGCTCCCGCTCTGGCACCGGGGTACGCCCCTCCAGCCGGGTGATGATAAGACTCTGGGAGACCTCCGGGACGGTGTACTCCACGCCCAGCTCCGCCGCTGCGCCGAGAAACGCGCTGACGCCGGGCACCACCTGCCAGCGGATACCGCGCCGGGTCAGCACCTCCCCCTGTTCGCGCACCGAGCCGTAGAGGGAAACGTCGCCGGTCTGCAGGCGCACCACGGTCTTTCCCGCCCGGACGCCGGCCTCCATCAGATCGATAATCTGCTCAAGATGCAGGGCCGCGCTGTCGTGGCACTCGGCCTGCGGCGGGCAGTAATCCAGCAGTTCGGTATTAATCAGCGAACCGGCATAGATAACGACCTGCGCCTGCTGCAGCAGGCGGTAGCCCTTCAGGGTGATCAGTTCCCGATCGCCGGGGCCCGCCCCGACAAACCAGACGCAGTGCGGATCACACGCTTCAGACATGAACTTCTTCCTTTTGGCAGGCGATAACGAACACCGGATTCTGCGGTTTAAAGTAGTGGCCGCTGCCCAGGGCAGTCAGCGCAGAGACCTGCACCTGCTGGCAGTCCAGTAGTTGCAGAGAGGCGTGAGGCAGGCAGGCCAGCGCGGCGGCCAGGTTCTCCTGCAATATAAAGGTCATGACCAGCCGCCCACCGGGCCGGAGCCGGTCCGCCGCCCAGTCAATCAGCGCCGTAAGGTGGCCTCCGCTACCGCCCATAAATACGGCATCGGCTTCGCCCTCCACCGGCAGCGGTGCCTCCCCGGCGACAATCGCGATATTTTCGCAGCCAAAGCGGGTTCGGTTTTCAGCCAACAGCGCCAGCGCGGCGGGATTGCGCTCGATGGCCGTCACCCGAAGTCCGGGATAGTGCAGCGCCGCCTCGATAGATACGCTGCCGGTACCCGCCCCGATGTCAATCATGTGGCGGGCGTCGCGCAGGTTAAGCTTTGACAGGGCCAGGGCGCGCACCGCCTCTTTGGTCATCGGCACGCTGGCGCCGCGCAGGAAAAGTTCATCGTTCATCAAGGATCACCACGGCATTCATCTCATAGTCGGCGCAAACCCCGCTGGCGGGTAGCCAGTGGATCCGCTCATTGTCCATCGCCAGATTTTCACCAATAACCATCCAGCAATCTCCCTTACCCCGCGCCACCAGCCTGGCGGCAATCTCTTTCGGCCCGCAGCGGGCATCGGTCACCATGCCAACCTTGCTGTGGCTGGCAAGGGTATCGAAACAGACGCGGCGGCCGTGGCTGCTGGTAAGCCACATCTCGTTCATGTCGATCCCCGCGCGCGCGCAGAGATACTGCACCGCGCTGATGCCCGGAATAATCCGCACATTTTCGCGGCCGAAGTGGGCCAGGATGCGCGTCCCAATACCGTAAAAAAGCGGGTCGCCGGAGGCGAGCAGAGTGATGCGCTTATTAAGACGCGGGCTGATCCACGCCAGAAGCCCCGGAATATCGGCCCCCAGGACAAACTGCTCCCCGCGAAAGGCCGGAAACTGCGCCAGATGGCGCCGCCCTCCGACCAGCACTTCCGCCTGCTCCGCGGCGTCCAGCGCCGCGGGCGTCATCAGCGAAAGCCCCGAAGGCCCCATACCCACGACGGTCAGCATTGCATCTCCTCCACAATTTCGCGTAGCGGACGATTACTGCCCAAAATCTGATTATCAAAAGAGAAAAGCACCGCGTCGCAGGTAGGCGGTGCGGCGGTGAAGCGCAGCATCTGGCGAACGCGCTCGCAGATCAGCCCGGCGAGGTGGGTATAGATATGTTCAAATCCGAAAGCGCTGATATGTTCCATCGCCGCCTCGGTTGTGCCGCACTCGCTCACCAGCTCCAGCAGCGTCAGCGGAGCCCCGAGCAGCGCCAGGTGCGCCACCAGCGTCTCCATGCGCGCGTCGGCAACGTGGCTGTGGGTGTGGAAGATCCCCGCCGCCACCTTAATAAGCTTGCCCGGATGCCCGACCAGCACAATCTGCCGAAAGCCGAGGCGCACCGCCTCTTCAATCATGTAGCCCACGAAATTGCTCATGGTGACTACCGCATCGGCAGTGAGTCCCATCTGCTCGCGCACGAAGCGCTCCCCGTGATTCCCCGGCACCAGCACCACCTTTTCCAGCCCGGCGGCGCGCTTCATCTCAAGTTCTAGCGAGAGCGAGCGTTTCCAGCTCTCCTCCGACATCGGGGTGACGATGCCGGTGGTGCCGATTATCGAAATACCGCCGAGGAAGCCGAGCCGGGCGTTATAGGTTTTTTGCGCCCGCGCTTCCCCCTCGGGGGCAAAGATTTCCACTTCGGCCCCGCGCGCGGGGCCAATAACCTCGCGCACCTCGGATTCAATAGTCTGGCGCGGCGTGCGGTTGATTGCAGGGCTGCCTACCGCCAGCCCGACGCCTTTGCGCGTAACGGTACCGTCGCCCTCTCCTCCCTTCAGCACAATCTCGCCGCCCTCATGAAGGGTCACTCTGGCAAAAATCAGCATGCCGTGGGTAGCATCGACGTCATCGCCGCCGTCTTTGCGAATGGCGGCGATGGCCTGCTGGCCTTCGATGTGCGGAGACTCTACGTTCAGGTTCAGCGTGATGCCCGAGGGGGTCACGATGGAAACCTGATGGATCAGATGCTGACGCATGACCATCAGCGCGGCGACCTTTGCAGCCGCCGTCGCGCAGGATCCGGTGGTATAGCCTTTGCGCAGCGCTTTACCGTTGTGCCACACCGGCGCCATGAAGGTCTGGTCGCTCATCGCACATCCCTGAGGTGGTAGAGGATAGCGTTGACGATGGCGGCCGCGACGTTGCTGCCGCCCTTGCGCCCGAGGGCGGCAATGGCGGGCAGCGCGCTTTGGGTCAGGGCCTGCTTGGACTCTGCCGCCCCGACGAAGCCCACCGGCACGCCGATCGCGCCGCTGACGGCGGCATCGTGCTCAAGCAGGCGGAACAGCGCCGTTGGCGCGTTGCCAAAGACAAAGACTTTTTCACCGCTTTCCGCAACCGCAATATCCACGGCGGCCATGGAGCGGGTTATCCCCTGCGCTTTTGCCTGCACCACCACCCGCGGATCGCTGATATAGCACCGGCACTCGCCCCCGAAGCTCGCCAGCAGCGTTTTGTTGATGCCCGAAAGCGCCATGGTGGTATCGGTGTAAATAACGCCGGGACGGCTGAGGGCTGCGCAGCGGCGCGCCAGGGCATCATCGGAAAACCAGAGAATATCCAGCCAGTCGAAATCGGCGGTGGTGTGAATCACGCGCTTAATAATCGCCTCATGGAGCGGGCTGGCGAACTGATAGTCGGGGCGCATATCGCGGATCGTCTCGCTGATGATGTCAAAGCTTTTGGCCTCTATCGCGCCCGGCTGCTGAATGTAGTGCATGTTCTGTGATCCTCAGGCCGCACCCACCGCCAGCCAGCGCACCGCCATAAACAGCGCCAGGGCCAGGGTTGATGCCACCCACATCAGTCGAATAGTTTGGGGAATATCGTCTACGGAAATGGCACGCACCGGATCGCCGATCCACGGCTTCTCGATACGCTGCCCAAAATAGTTATTGGGGCCGCCCCGGCGAATGCCCA
>OJYJ01000079.1_pt1 | contig 12093 bp, 14 predicted proteins | sample 1600941 | NCBI WGS metagenome assembly OJYJ01 (sample SAMN04436912, study PRJEB24849) | human gut metagenome | biome: human gut; feature: NICU; material: stool | host: Homo sapiens | place: USA: Saint Louis, MO | collected 2012-05-10
CGCCATCACCGCGCGCTCTAACCAGCTGTAGCCCTGCACCAGCGCCAGATCCCTGAGCGGGATCTGCCACTGGACGCCGAGCCACGCCATGCCGCACAGCTGGCTCTGGCGAAACAGCGCGCGCCATTCGGGGGCGGCTTCCGGGCACCAGTCGCAGACCAGCCGGGTAAAGGCCGCGCCGCGGTTGCGCTCCTCGTCGCGCAGCTCTTTGGTCTCCCGGCAGGCCAGCAGCCAGCCGCTCCAGCGCGTAGCCGCCGCAATATCGTCCTGCTCGCAGGCGCGGTACAGCCGGGCGAACAGCGGCAGGTCGACGTGAAAAAAGCTCTTCTCCATCTGCTGGGTCTGCCAGCGGGCAAAGGCGTCGGCGCCGGTGACCCAGCCCGCCTCGACGGCCCACTCCAGCCCCTGGGACCAGCTGTAGCCGCCCACCGGCAGGTTGCTGCTGGCCAGCTGAAAGAGGCGCAGCTGCTGTAGCGACGGCCCCATCAGTGGTCGTGATGATGATGGTGGTGATGCCCCTGCGCTTCGCTGGTGTAGGCTCCGGCCTCCGGCTCAAAGGGCAGGTCGGCGAACTCGACCGTCAGCCCCATCAGGGTGAGCATCTCATCCAGCACGTGGTCGTGGTGGTAGCGCAGCTCGTCGGGCAGGATCTGCAGCGGCACGTGGCGGTTGCCGAGGTGGTAGCAGGCCCTGGCCAGCTGGAACGGGTCGTCGCAGCGCACTACCGACACCGCTTCGGCGGCGGCAACCACTTCCACGCGCTCGCTGCCGTCTTCGCTGCCGAGAATATCGCCGCCGCGCAGCAGCAGGCCGCGAGGCAGCATCAGCCCGGCCTCGCGGCCGTCGCTGAGGGTCACTTTCGCCCGGCTCTTCACCCGCACGTCAATCGGCAGCGTGACGCGGGCGGTGATGGTGTGCGCGTGGTCAAGGCGCTGGGTCAGATACAGCATCGTTGCTCCTTAAAACAGAAAATAGCGCTGCGCCATCGGCAGCACCTCGGCCGGCTCGCTGACGATGGCCTTGCCGTCCACCCGCACCTCGTAAGAATGGGCATCGACGGTAATGTCCGGCTGATAGTCATTGTGGATCATGTCGCGCTTCTTCACCGTCCGGCAGCCCTTCACCGCCGCAATCCGGCTTTTAAGCGCCAGCCGGTCGGCAAGGTTGTTGTCGATCGCCGCCTGCGGCAGAAAGGTCAGCCGGGTGTGGTGGCGGGCGGCGCCCAGCGCGCCGAACATCGGCCGGTAGTGCACCGGCTGCGGGGTGGGGATCGAGCCGTTGATATCGCCCATCGGCGCGGTGGCGATCATTCCGCCCTTGATAATACAGGCGGGCTTGACGCCGAAGAACGCCGGAGACCAGACCACCAGATCCGCCAGCTTGCCCGCCTCGATAGAGCCGACCTCGTGGGCGATGCCGTGGGTCAGGGCCGGGTTGATGGTGTACTTGGCGACAAAGCGCTTGACGCGGAAGTTGTCGTTATCGCCGGTTTCCTCCGCCAGCGACCCGCGCTGGACCTTCATCCGGTGCGCCACCTGCCAGGTGCGCAGAATAACCTCGCCGACGCGCCCCATCGCCTGCGAGTCGGAAGAGGTCAGCGAGAAGGCGCCCATGTCGTGCAGTACGTCTTCGGCGGCGATGGTCTCCCGGCGGATGCGGGACTCGGCAAAGGCCACGTCCTCGGCGATGTCCGGCGACAGGTGGTGGCAGACCATCAGCATATCGAGATGCTCATCAACGGTATTCACCGTGTAGGGCAGCGTCGGGTTGGTGGAGGAGGGCAGGATATTCGGGTGCGCGCAGGCGGTGATGATATCCGGCGCGTGGCCGCCGCCGGCGCCTTCGGTGTGGAAGGTGTGAATGGTGCGCCCGCCGATGGCCGCCAGGGTATCTTCCACAAAGCCGGATTCGTTGAGGGTGTCGCTGTGCAGCGCCACCTGGACGTCCATCTCATCGGCCACCGTCAGGGCACAGTCGATGGCGGCGGGCGTGGCGCCCCAGTCCTCGTGAATTTTCAGGCCGATGGCGCCCGCCGCCACCAGTTCGCGCAGGGCCGCCGGGTTGGCGCTGTTGCCCTTGCCGAGCAGGCCGACATTGACCGGCAGGCTATCGATAGCCTGCAGCATGCGGCTCAGATACCACGGCCCCGGCGTGCAGGTGGTGGCGAGGGTGCCCGCCGCCGGGCCGGTGCCGCCGCCGATCATGGTGGTGACCCCGGAGACCAGCGCCTCTTCCGCCTGCTGGGGCGAGATCCAGTGGATGTGGGTGTCTACTCCGCCTGCGGTGACTATTTTGCCCTCGGCGCCGATAATTTCGGTGGCCGCGCCGATGGGGATGGTGACGTCCGGCTGAATGTCCGGGTTCCCCGCCTTGCCGACGGCGACGATCCGGCCGTCCTTAACGCCGATGTCGGCTTTAACGATCCCCCAGTGATCGACGATCAGCGCGTTGGTCAGCACCAGATCGGCGCAGTCGTCGGCCAGCATCTGCCCCTGGCCCATGCCGTCGCGGATCACTTTTCCGCCGCCGAACTTGACCTCCTCGCCGTAGGTGGTGAGATCGTTTTCCACTTCGATCCACAGATCGGTATCCGCCAGCCGCACCTTATCGCCGGTGGTCGGCCCGAACATGTCCGCGTAAGCCTGGCGTGAAAGGCTGCTCATGATTTTGCCTCCAGCTCGCCCATGACCCCGGCGCGAAAGCCGAAGATGCGCCGGTCGCCGCCGACGGCCACCAGCTCCACTTCCCGCTACTGTCCCGGCTCAAAGCGCACGGCGGAGCCGGCGGGGATGTAGAGGCGAACGCCACGGCAAGGCTCGCGGTCGAATTTCAGCGCCGGGTTGACCTCGTAAAAGTGGTAGTGGGAGCCGACCTGGATCGGGCGATCGCCGTGGTTTTCGACGATCGCGGTGCGGGTCTCGCGCCCGACGTTGATATCAATATTGCCGGACTGGATCCGGTATTCGCCTGGGATCATCGCCGCCTCCTTACAGGATCGGGTTGTGAACGGTCACCAGCTTGGTGCCGTCCGGGAACGTGGCTTCCACCTGAATGTCGGGGATCATCTCCGGCACGCCCTCCATCACCTGATCGCGGGTCAGCACGTGGCGGCCCTCCTGCATCAGCGAGGCGACGGTTTTGCCATCGCGGGCGCCTTCCATAATGAAGGCGCTGATTAGCGCCACCGACTCGGGATAGTTGAGCTTCACCCCGCGGGCGAGGCGGCGCTCGGCCACCAGCGCGGCGGTAAACAGCAGCAGTTTGTCTTTTTCTCTGGGCGTCAGTTCCATAGTTGTCTCTTTGTTATGTCAGCCAGATGCGGGGAGGGACGGGGTCTTTGTGCAGCAGGGCCGGGCGCATCAGCTGCCAGACGGTGCGCATCGCGCGCTGGCAGATAAGGTTATCGTCGCTGAGAAAGCGCACGCTCATCAGCGCGTCGGTCAGCGTCGCCCCGGCGTAGCTTTCCAGCGGCGCCAGCGCCCCGCGCACGGTCTCAAGCATCGCCTCGTCGGCGGGGTAAAACAGCAGCGTGCCGACCCAGGGCTGATTCGCCACCGGGCTGAGATCGCCATCGCCAAGGGTCAGGCGCTCGATCAGCAGCGGCGCGTCGTCGAGCCACACCTCCAGCCGGTTGACGATCTCGCCTTCGCTGAAGGCGACACCGTTCACCGGCCTGCCGAGGCAGAACAGCTCCCAGGCCAGCAGCCGCGAGCCCGAGGTGAGCTGAAAGCGGGTGCTGAGCCGGGCGCGGGCCGCCGGAAAGAAGATCGTGTCCTGAGGCAGCCATTCGAGGGTGGCGTTTTCGCCCACCGTCATGCGCTGGCTGAGCCGGCCCTCCGCCCCGGCGCTGCGGTAAAACTTGCTGGCGCCGGGCATGGTGATCAGCGCGTGGCTGCCCGCCTCAAGCGTGACCTCAATATCCAGCTCGTCGCCGCCGACGATGCCGCCGGGCGGGTGCAGCAGATAAAGGTGACAGGTTTCCCCTTCGGGATAGAACGGGCGCTGCACGGTCAGCGGCCCGACGTGGGCCGCGCGGGCCAGCACCGTGCGCTCGGGGTCCCGGCGAAACTGCAGATTCAGCGATGCTTGCCAGCCGACTCTGCTACAGGAGGATGCGTTGCCCTGCACGTGAGTGCCTCTAATAAACGGTAGATACAGTTAGGGTGAGTATTGATCGGCCCGGCGGCCCGCTGGTCATATGAAAAGCGTATGAATGGGGCGGCGATGAGGGCTGATAATGCCCGGCATGAGTAGCATAGTCTGGAGAGAGGCAATGGATCGTCAACAGCAGAATAGCGGGCCATTTTCGGATAGGTTCTCATTAATATTCTGGTGATTAAAACGAAAGCCTGTGCTACCTAATTGATAACATGAATGTTATCGGAGCAAGGTTATGGATACGACCGAAGAGCTTGGTGAAACTTATTTCTATAAAGGGATGAATAATTTGACTGCGGGAGAGCTGTTTTTTTGGGTCTTTCTTGAAAAAGCTCAGCAACACTTTGGTGTAGAAGACATTGTTGCTCTCGCACTCATCATATTGGGACAGCCGACACTCGGAACAAGAGGCAAGCCCACTGGCTCAACGAAAGGGACCAGTATTTTGAGCAGTAATTTAAGGCGGCTGCTCGATATCGAAACGGGAAGAAGATGACCAACATTAACGACGGGATCGATCAGTCGGCTGAAGTTTAGCTACGTGACTAACTTAGGCGCGTTTGCCGGTCGATGGATACCGGTGCTTGGTATTATGTATATGATAGGAGAAGTGAGCTACATCGCCGCCAGGGCCACCATGACATATAACACGATAGCCAGGAAAAATGACAAGCTATGGTCATGAGCAATCGAATCGAAGCTGAAGTGCTTGACTGGTATGCGCAAACCTGGAATTTACCGGGCATCACCGGGAAACAGCATCCTCTCTCGCCAGAGACCGCGCTAAACACGGGGGATAGCCCGTGGGCGCCTGAAGCGGGTGACGACATTATGCGTGATTTTTTTGCCCGTTTTGACGTCAACCCCGCTGGATTTGACCTTATCCGCTACTGGCCCGTCGAAAAGGGCATTATCCCGAATTTTCTGCGGCCTCGCTCAAAGCGCGTATATCCCGGCATGCCGGAGCCACTTACCTTATCTATGCTGATTGCCTCAGCAAAGGCCCGGCGCTGGATATATTGAAAAGCGCCTGGCCCGCGCCGCTACCCCCGATAATCCTCCGCATCAATATCATAGCCCGACGGCTCCCAGCGGATCGCCAGCAGCGACAGCAGGCCAATCAGCGGCGCGGCGGCGATTACCCAGAATACGCCGGTGTCAAAGGCGGCCACCAGCAGCGGGAACAGGAACAGCGACAGGGTCGAACTGCTGCGCATCAGCGTCTGATTGAGGCCGACGCCGACGCCGCGCAGGGAGGTCGGGTAGCTCAGCGAGGCGAAAGTCATGGTGTGGGCCCCGGGGCCGAAGCCCTGGCCGAACAGGAACAGCGCCAGCATCGCCACGGCGATAATGCCGTCGGCGGCGTCCGCCGGGCGGCCGATAATCGCCAGGACTACCAGCGCCGTCAGCTGGCAGGCGTAGCCGCCCAGCGACATTTTCCACGCCCCGACGCGCGGCACCAGCCGCACCGCCAGCAGGCCGCCGGTAAAGGCGAACAGCAGGTTCAGCGCCAGCGAGATCAGAATGGTGGTCAGCATCGACTGGACAAAGAAGCTGGCGATAATCACCGGCAGGCCGAAGGCCACGGCGTTGTAGGCGAACGAGGACACCACGGAGAGCAGCGTCGCCAGCGTCGTGCGCCGCAGATAGCGGCCGCGAAACAGGTTGAGGTAGTTCCCCCAGCGGGCCCGGTGCACCACCGGAGCGGGCGCTGCCAGCGCCTCCTGCGGCACGCGGGCGTTGATGTTGTACGCTTTGCGCAGGATTGCGGCGGCCTCCTGCAGGTTGCCCTGATTGGCGGCCCATACCGGCGATTCGCTCATGTAGCGGCTGCGGATGGCGATAATCACCAGCGCGGGCACCGCGCCAAAGCCGAGGATAATCCGCCACAGCCAGTCGCTGTGGGAGGCGGGCAGCACGGTGTAGAACAGCAGTACCAGCAGGTAGGAGATACTGATTGCCGCATACCACGTCGGGCACCACATGGCGACGCTGGCGGCCTTATTGCCCGGTCCCTTCAGGCGGGCAAACTCGCTGAGAAACGCCATCGCCACCGGCAGATCGATGCCGACGCCCAAACCCATCACAAAGCGCGCCCCCGCCAGCACGTATTCGTTCGGCGCCAGGGCGCAGGCGATGGCCGCGACCACGAAGAACACCATATCGGCCATAAAGACCCGGTAGCGGCCAATTTTATCCGTCAGGTAGCCGCCGAGCAGCGCGCCGACGATGGCGCCGAAGGTAATGGCCGAGGCGACCATGCCGGTGCCGGCCGGCGTCAGGCCGAACTCGCGGGTGATATCTTTCAGGCCGAAGGCCAGCGCCCCGAGATCGTAGGCATCGAGGAAAATGCCGCCCAGCGCGATGGCGATGACGATGCGGGCATTGCTGCGCGCCTGGGTGGCGTCGTTAACCAGCCGCGAGACGTCGGCGGCGCTGCGCACCCACTGGATTTCGCCTGCAGCCTGCGGCGCGGCCGCAGAGGTTGTTGGTAGTACGTCTGTCATGGTGTTGTTCTGTGCTTATGGGAAATTAGCGCAGAGCATCTCACAGACATATAGACGTCTAAAAGGCGGGTTGGTTATGAGTTATAACCAAAAGATGTAAAAAACCCGGAATTACTCCGGGTCCTTCTCTGCGGGCGCTTTCTTGCGCCCCAGCTTCGACCAGATGCGGCTCTCTTCCCGCCGCCACAGGCGCTGAATATTGTCATGGTGGCGCAGCAAAATAAGGCACGAGAGCATTGATACCGGGAAGGTGTACTGCGGTTTAAACCACCAGACGTAGAACGGGGCCACCAGCGCGCTGACGATGGCGCCCAGCGAGGAGTAGCCGCTGAGCAGTACGGTCAGCAGCCAGGTGCCCGCCATCACGCCGGTCAGATCCCAGCCGATGGGCGCGATGGCGCCGAAGGCCGTGGCGACGCCCTTGCCGCCGCGAAAGCCGAAGAATACCGGCCAGATATGGCCGATACAGGCGGCAAGAGCCACCATACCTATCCAGAACGGCGTGAGGCCCAGGCCCCATGCGCCCCAGGTGGGCAACATGCCTTTAAGGATGTCGAAAACCAGTACCGCGACCGCCGCGCCCTTGCCGCCGAGGCGCAGCACGTTGGTTGCGCCGGGGTTGCCGGAGCCGTTGAGGCGCGGATCGGGAAGACCCGCGATGCGGCTGACCAGAATGGCGCTGGAGATAGAGCCGCAAAGGTAGGCGAGGAGAACCATTCCTGGCGCGATTACACTCATGACCCTGTTCCGTTTAGAAAATGTATCGGTATTCTCTTCATCTGTGGATAATACGCATAAATCGCCGGAAGTGGTATCCGGCCGGGACAAAAAGCAGGCAGGGCGTGATGGATATTGTGTTTTTAGAGCAACTTTCGGTCATCACCACCATCGGTGTGTACGACTGGGAGCAGACCATTGAACAGCGGCTGGTGTTCGATATCGAAATGGCGTGGGACAATCGTAAAGCGGCTGCCAGCGATGCAGTAGAGGACTGCCTGAGCTATGCCGATATCAGCGAAGCGGTGATTGCCCACGTAGAGGGCGGTAAATTTGCGCTGGAGGAGCGGGTGGCGGAAGAGGTCGCTCAGCTGCTGTTAAGCCGCTTTAACTCGCCGTGGGTCAGAATCAAGGTCAGTAAACCCGGCGCCGTGGCGCGGGCGGCCAACGTCGGCGTCGTGATTGAGCGTGAGCAAATTCTGGAAAACTCATAATAATTTCATCTTTTTTAAACAAAATAGCGCTATTCGTGTCTTAACAGCCGGACAATGTTGAACGGCTTTTTTCTTGTTATTTTTTAAGGGTTAATGTAATGAACGATATGCACTCGCTGCTGATAGCGGCAATTTTGGGTGTGGTCGAAGGAGTGACTGAGTTTTTACCCGTTTCCAGCACCGGCCACATGATCATCGTCGGCCACCTGCTGGGCTTTGAGGGCGACACCGCCAAAACGTTTGAGGTGGTGATCCAGCTGGGATCGATCCTCGCGGTAGTGGTGATGTGCTGGCGCCGTCTGTTCGGCCTTATGGGCATCCACTTTGGCCGCCCGCCGGTGCATGAAGGCCTGGGCGCCGGGCGCCTGTCGCTGATTCTCGTTCTGCTGGCTATGGTCCGGGCGGTGGTGCTGGGGCTGGTGTTCCACGATTTTATTAAATCGCTGTTTAACCCGGTAACCGTGATGTACGCCCTGGTGGTCGGCGGCCTGCTGCTGATCGCCGCCGAGCTGTTCAAGCCGAAGGAGCCGAAGACCCAGGGTCTGGACGATATGACCTACCGCCAGGCATTTTTGATCGGCTGCTTCCAGTGCCTGGCGCTGTGGCCGGGCTTCTCCAGCTCGGGCTCTACTATCGCCGGCGGCATGCTGCTCGGCATCAGCCGCTACGTGGCGGCGGAGTTCTCCTTCCTGCTGGCGGTGCCGATGATGATGGGCGCCACCGCGCTGGACATTTACAAGAGCCTCGGCTTCCTGACGGCGGCCGACATTCCGATGTTCGCGGTCGGGTTTGTCACCGCCTTTATCGTGGCGCTGATTGCGATTAAAACCTTCCTGCACATCATCAAGCGCATCACCTTTATTCCGTTCGCCATCTACCGCTTTATCGTGGCGGCGGCGGTCTACGCGGTGTTTATGTAGTCTGCGGACAGCGCTGTTCTTTCCACTGCGCGACGGCGGCCACCCGGCGTCGCGTCAGCTCCTCCCGCACCTCCGGCCCTTTAAAGCCCGCCTCAATCACCGATTTCGTCGGTACCGCCCGCGCCACCTCCCACGCTTCGCGCAGCAGTCTGCCCTGCGGATAGTCGCGCGCCTCAAAGCCGGTGCGCCCGCGCACGTCGGCTTCGCTGGTGAGCGCCAGCTGCTCCACCCGCTGCGGCCTGCGCCAGGCATCAATGGCGTCAAACAGCTTCACCACCGTGGCGGGCTTGAGAACCGGGAAGGTGTGAATCAAGTCGTGGTACTCCGCCACCAGCTTCGCCAGATCGCGCATCTCGTTGGGTATGCGCAGCCGGGCGCAGAGGTTTTCCACCAGCTTGACGCCCGCCGGGCCGTGGCCGTGGTGGCGGGGCCACAGCGCCTTCGGCGTCAGCCCTTTACCGAGGTCGTGGCACAGCGTGGCGAAGCGCACGTCGACGGCCGGGGTCAGCATTGCCGCCATGGAGAGGGTCATCAGGACGTGGATGCCGGTGTCGATCTCCGGGTGCCATTTAGCCGGGGCGGGCACGCCGAACAGGGCGTCAATTTCGGGAAACAGCACTTTCAGGGCGCCGCAGTCGCGCAGGGTCTGGAAGTAGACCTGCGGGTTGCGGGTGCCGAGCGCGCTCTCCGTCTCTTTCCACACCCGCTCCGGGATCAGATGCTCCAGCTCCCCGGCGGCGGTCATCGCCTGCATCAGGGCCATCGTCTCATCGGCAATGCGAAAGCCGAGGTGGGCGTAGCGGGCGGCAAAGCGGGCCACCCGCAGCACCCGCAGCGGATCTTCGCTGAAGGCCGGCGAAACGTGGCGCAGCAGGCGCGCCTGCAGGTCCCGCTGGCCGCCGTAGGGATCGATAATCGCGCCCGCGTCGTCCTGCGCGAGCGCGTTTACGGTGAGGTCCCGGCGCAGCAGGTCCTGCTCGAGGGTGACATCGGGGGCGGCGTAGCAGGTAAAACCGGTATAGCCTGAGCCGGACTTGCGCTCGGTGCGGGCGAGGGCGTACTCCTCGTGGGTTTGCGGGTGCGGAAACACGGGAAAATCGCGGCCTACCTGCTGGTAGCCCGCGTCAAGCATCTGCTGCGGCGTAGCGCCGACAACAACCCAATCTTTGTCTTTTACCGCCAGGCCCAGTAGCGCATCGCGCACCGCCCCGCCAACCAGATACTGCTTCACGCCGCCATCCCCTTACTGAAAAATCACCCGATAATACGCAAGTGTAGAGGAGATGGCGAATCGGGCATCAGTTCATCCAGCGGTCTTTGCGCTTGCGGCTCGGCACCAGGTGCGGCAGCACCAGGCCGAGGATCAGGCCCGCGCCGAGCACGCCGCCGCCGTACATAAACCACTGCATAATAATCGTGCGCTGCTTATCGTCCAGCTGCAGGTTGGCGGCGTTCACCTTCTTCTGCGCGACGATAAGCTCATTCTTCAGCTTCTGATTCTCTTCTTTCAGGCCGTTAATGACGCTATCGCTACCGGCCACTTTCTGCTGCATATCGGCGGTGCGCTGATTCCAGGTATTATCAATATTGTTCAGCTTATCGGTCAGGGTTTTGACCTGATTTTCGAGGTCCGGCACGCGGGTTTTCAGGCTTGGGCTGGTGCTCAGCTCCTTCAGCGGGATCCAGGCGGTGCGGCCGCTGCTGTCTTTCACCTGGGCGTACTGGGTGTCATTATTGGTTTGCAGGAGCTGCACTTCTTCTCCGGCGTTCACGGTGCCGACCAGGCGGTAGTTATCGCCCGGGCCGCTGCGTACCCAGGTGTTCAGTTCATCGGAGACATAACGTTTTTCATCAGCGTGGGCGATGGTGGAAGCGCTAAGTGCAAGTAAAGTCAGTCCAATCAGGCGTAATTTAAGCATCAGGTCGTCAGTTTGGTCATTAGGTGGAACGAAAATAGTCGCACGAGAGAGTAGTGGCATCAGTCTGACGACGCCAGGCATTCTGCTGCAATCGGAATCCTCCAGGAGGAGATTGCATGGCAAAGTGCGGAGAAATACACTCTACTGACAAGAATTATGCGTGTAAGTTCGGCGTCATTACCAATCCCGGTCACTCAACGATAAGAAAACTGGACATGGAACAGGAAATCGAATTGAAGTTCATCGTCGATCCGCGCGGTACAGAGACCCTCCGCCAGCGGCTCGGCGCCCTCAGCGCGCAGCACGTGCCCGCCGCGCAGCTGCTCAACATCTATTACGAAACCGACGACGGCTGGCTGCGCGGTCACGATATGGGCCTGCGCATTCGCGGCCAGGGCAAAACCTATGAGATGACCCTCAAGACCGCCGGCCGCTCCGTCGGCGGCCTTAACCAGCGCCCGGAGTACAATATTCCCCTTACGAAGCCCGAGCTGGCGCTGGATAAGCTGCCCGCCGATGTCTGGCCCGGCGGCAGCCTGCCCGCCGATCTTGCCGGGCGGGTGAAGCCGCTGTTCAGCACCGATTTTCAGCGCGAGAAGTGGCTGGTGGACTGCGGCGAAAGCCGGATTGAAATTGCGCTGGATAACGGCGAAGTCAAAGCGGGCGAGCACCGGGAGCCTATCGGCGAACTGGAGCTGGAGCTGCTGAGCGGCCGGGTTGAGGATGTTCTGGCCCTGGCGGGCGAGCTGCTGGAGAGCGGCGTTCTGCGGCAGGGCAGCCTGAGCAAGGCCGCCCGCGGCTACCATCTGGCGAAGGGCAATCCGCCCCGCGAGCCGCGAGCCCCGGCCTACGGCGCGCAGGACAATGCCGGCCTTGAGGCGGCGCTGGCCCACTGGCAGTATCACGAAGAGCTGTGGCTGCGCGGCAGCGCTGATGCGAAAGCGCAGGTCGCTGACGCCGTGGCCTTTATCGGTAAAACGCTCGCCGCCGAGCACGAGATGGCCGCCGAGCAGATGGCGCAGGTTGCGCAGATCATCAGCGATGCGTCTACCGCCGCCGATGCCGCTTTTAACCCGCAGGTGGCGCGCGCCAAACTGATGCTCACCGCTTTTCTTGTCACCGGACGATAACCTGAGGAACGCCATGACCGCGCTCTCTTCACCGCTGCAGCAGCACTGGCAGACGGTAGCCGACCGGCTGCCGGACGACTTCCCCGCCGCCGACCTGCGCCCCGAGGCGCGGGCGGCGATGGCCTTTAGCGATTTCATTGCCGACAGTCTGGCGGCGCATCCGCAGTGGCTCGAAGAGCTGGCGCAGGCGCCGGGGGCGCCCGGCGAGTGGCGGCACTACGGCGACTGGCTGGCGCAGGCGCTGGCCG
>OJYJ01000080.1_pt1 | contig 11912 bp, 10 predicted proteins | sample 1600941 | NCBI WGS metagenome assembly OJYJ01 (sample SAMN04436912, study PRJEB24849) | human gut metagenome | biome: human gut; feature: NICU; material: stool | host: Homo sapiens | place: USA: Saint Louis, MO | collected 2012-05-10
CAGCGAATTAACGCCCGCGATGAGTTACCAGAAAGTAAACTCACGTTTAATTTGTATTGTTTTGTTACAGCACTCACCTGAATTGATTGATTAACAACCACTTCATTTTTACGCTCACATTTGGTTACCACCTCATGCCTTCCGGTGCCTGTAAACAGATCTCCTTAGGGCTGTTAACGGCGCTGAGAATGTCCTAAAATGCCGCCCTCGTCGCAATTTGGCACTTTATATTTTTACTTTAGTGAATTTGTGATGGCGGAAAATCGTTAAGAAGGTGTTGGTTCTTTTCTCGCACGTATTCAAAACGTTAATTTTCTTCACGCGCTGGATGTTATTTAAGCAGGGCGAATATTGGCTGTTATTTAGGGTTATTACGACTCAGTTAGCCTTCGTGCTGGCTTGACAAGCTTTTCCTCCGCTCCGTAAACTCCCTCAGGTGGGAATTTGTGGGGTAAAGTGGAGAAAAGGGGTGAGGCTGGCATGTTCCGGGGAGCAACGTTAGTCAATCTCGACAGCAAAGGGCGCCTCGCGGTGCCGACCCGCTACCGGGAACCGCTGCTCGGGAACGCTGCTGGTCAACTGGTCTGTACCATTGACATCCATCACCCGTGCCTGCTGCTTTACCCGCTTCCCGAGTGGGAAATCATCGAGCAAAAATTGTCACGACTGTCGAGCATGAACCCGGCGGAGCGGCGCGTTCAGCGCCTGTTACTGGGCCATGCCAGCGAGTGTCAAATGGACAACGCCGGTCGTTTGCTGATTGCGCCGGTTTTACGGCAACACGCCGGACTGACTAAAGAAGTGATGCTGGTCGGACAGTTCAATAAATTTGAATTGTGGGATGAGGAGACCTGGTATCAACGGGTCAGGGAAGATATCGACGCAGAGCAATCCGCCTCCGCAGAGCTGACGGAGCGGTTGCAGGACTTGTCTTTATAAGATGATGGAAAACTATAAACATACTACGGTACTGCTGGATGAGGCCGTGAATGGCCTCAATATTCGTCCGGACGGTATCTATATTGATGGGACTTTTGGTCGCGGTGGCCACTCGCGCCTGATCCTCTCGCACCTGGGTGCTGAGGGGCAACTGCTGGCTATTGACCGCGATCCGCAGGCGATAGCGGTGGCTAACACCATCGACGACCCGCGCTTTTCCATCGTGCACGGACCTTTTTCCGCGCTGGCTGATTACGTCGCCGAGCGCGGCCTTATGGGCAAGATCGACGGCATTTTGCTCGATCTTGGTGTCTCTTCACCGCAGCTTGACGACGCCGAGCGCGGCTTCTCTTTTATGCGCGACGGTCCGCTGGATATGCGCATGGATCCAACGCGCGGTCAGTCTGCGGCGCAGTGGCTGCAGACCGCTGACGAAGCCGATTTTGCCTGGGTGATTAAAACCTTTGGCGAGGAGCGCTTCGGCAAGCGCATCGCGCGCGCCATCGTTGAGCGCAACCGCACGGCGCCGATGACCCGCACCAAAGAGCTGGCAGAGGTGGTGGCGGCGGCGACGCCGGTGAAGGACAAATACAAACATCCTGCGACCCGTACTTTTCAGGCGGTGCGCATCTGGGTGAACAGTGAACTTGAGGAGATAGAGCAGGCGCTAAAAAGCTCGCTCGACGTGCTGGCCCCGCAGGGAAGGCTCTCCATCATCAGTTTTCACTCGCTGGAAGACCGCATCGTGAAGCGCTTTATGCGCGAACACAGCCGCGGTCCGCAGGTACCGGCGGGATTACCGATGACCGAAGAGCAGTTGCGAAAATTGGGTGGCCGTCAGCTGCGAGCACTAGGCAAGTTGATGCCGGGCGAACAAGAAGTGGCTGAAAATCCACGTGCCCGTAGTTCAGTTCTGCGCGTAGCAGAGAGGACGAACGCATGATCGGCAGAGTGTCAGAGGCCCTAAGCAAAGTAAAAGGATCGATTGGAAACAGCGAGCGCCATGCCTTGCCTGGCGTGATCGGCGACGATCTTTTGCGGTTCGGGAAGCTGCCACTCTGCCTGTTCATTTGCATCATTTTGACTGCAGTAACGGTGGTTACGACGGCGCACCATACCCGTCTGTTAACCGCCCAGCGTGAACAACTGGTTCTGGAGCGGGACGCGCTCGATATTGAGTGGCGCAACCTGATCCTTGAAGAGAATGCCCTCGGCGATCATAGCCGGGTTGAGCGGATCGCGACGGAGAAGCTGCAGATGCAGCATGTCGATCCTTCCCAGGAAAACATTGTTGTTCAAAAATAAGGATTATCGCGACGCATGAAAGCAGCGGCAAAAACGCTAAAAACAAAACGACAGGAAGAACAGGCCAACTTTGTGAGTTGGCGTTTTGCGTTGCTGTGCGGCTGCATTTTACTGGCGATGGCTTTCCTGCTGGGCCGCGTGGCCTGGCTGCAGATCATTAATCCTGACATGCTGGTGCGTCAGGGGGACATGCGCGCCCTGCGCGTGCAGGAAGTCTCCACCTCACGCGGTATGATAACCGACCGCTCAGGCCGCCCGCTGGCGGTGAGCGTGCCGGTGAAGGCCATCTGGGCCGATCCGAAAGAGCTGCACGACGCCGGCGGCATCAGCCTCGATAACCGCTGGAAGGCGCTGGCCGATGCGCTGAAAATGCCGCTGGATCAGCTCGCCTCCCGGGTGAATGCCAACCCGCGCGGACGCTTCATCTACCTGGCCCGTCAGGTCAACCCGGACATGGCCGACTACATCAAAAAACTTAAGCTGCCCGGCATTCATCTGCGGGAAGAGTCGCGCCGCTACTACCCCTCCGGCGAAGTGACCTCTCAGCTCATCGGCTTCACCAACGTTGACAGCCAGGGTATCGAAGGCGTCGAGAAGAGCTTCGATAAGTGGCTAACCGGCCAGCCCGGCGAGCGCATCGTGCGTAAAGACCGCTATGGCCGGGTTATCGAGGATATCTCCTCCACCGACAGCCAGGCGGCGCATAACCTGGCGCTGAGCATTGACGAGCGGCTGCAGGCGCTGGTCTACCGCGAGCTGAATAACGCCGTGGCCTTTAACAAGGCGGAGTCCGGCAGCGCCGTGCTGGTCGATGTGAACACCGGCGAAGTGCTGGCGATGGCCAACAGCCCCTCCTACAACCCGAACAACCTCTCCGGCACGCCGAAAGACGTGATGCGTAACCGCACCATCACCGACGTCTTCGAACCGGGCTCAACGGTAAAACCGATGGTGGTGATGACGGCTCTCCAGCGGGGGATCGTTAACGAAAACTCGGTGCTGAACACCATTCCCTACCGAATTAACGGCCACGAAATTAAAGACGTGGCGCGCTACAGCGAATTGACCCTGACCGGGGTTTTACAGAAGTCGAGTAACGTCGGTGTTTCTAAACTGGCGTTAGCGATGCCGTCCTCAGCGCTGGTAGATACTTACTCGCGTTTTGGGCTGGGAAAAGCGACCAATTTGGGGTTGGTCGGAGAACGCAGTGGCTTATATCCTCAAAAACAACGGTGGTCTGACATAGAGAGGGCCACCTTCTCTTTCGGCTACGGGCTAATGGTAACGCCGTTACAGTTAGCGCGAGTCTATGCAACCGTCGGCAGCTACGGCATCTACCGTCCGCTGTCGATCACCAAAGTTGATCCGCCGGTACCCGGCGAGCGCATCTTCCCGGAATCAATCGTGCGCACCGTCGTTCATATGATGGAGAGCGTGGCGCTCCCCGGCGGCGGCGGCGTGAAGGCGGCCATCAAAGGCTATCGCATTGCGATTAAGACCGGTACGGCGAAAAAGGTGGGGCCGGACGGCCGCTACATCAACAAATACATTGCTTATACCGCGGGCGTCGCACCGGCCAGCCAGCCGCGCTTTGCGCTGGTGGTGGTGATTAACGATCCGCAGGCCGGTAAGTACTACGGCGGTGCCGTTTCGGCCCCGGTGTTTGGTGCCATCATGGGCGGCGTGCTGCGCACCATGAACATCGAGCCGGATGCGCTGACAACGGGCGACAAAAATGAGTTTGTAACAAATCAAGGCGAGGGTTCAGGTGGCAGATCGTAATTTGCGCGACCTACTTGCTCCGTGGGTGCCGAACGCACCGGAGCGCACGCTGCGGGAGATGACGCGCGATAGCCGCATTGCGGCGTCGGGGGATCTCTTCGTGGCGGTTTCAGGTCATCAGGCGGACGGGCGTCGTTATATCCCGCAGGCGATTGCGCAAGGTGTGGCTGCTGTTATTGCTGAAGCAAAAGATGAAGCCGCCGACGGTGAAATTCGTGAAATGCACGGTGTTCCCGTCATCTATCTCAGTCAGTTAAACGAGCGCCTCTCCGCCCTGGCGGGGCGCTTCTACCATCAGCCTTCCGAAGGGCTGAAGCTTATCGGCGTTACCGGTACCAACGGTAAAACCACCACCACCCAGCTGCTGGCCCAGTGGGCGCAGCTGCTGGGTGAAACCGCGGCGGTGATGGGCACCGTCGGCAACGGCCTGCTGGGCAAAGTGGTTCCCACGGAGAACACCACCGGATCGGCGGTTGACGTGCAGCACGTCCTTTCCGCCCTGAAAGGGCAGGGCGCGACCTTTGCCGCGATGGAAGTCTCTTCTCACGGCCTGGTCCAGCATCGCACCGCGGCGCTCAAGTTCGCCGCCTCGGTCTTTACCAACCTGAGCCGTGACCACCTCGACTATCACGGCGATATGGAACACTACGAAGCGGCGAAGTGGATGCTCTACTCCACTCACGACTTCGGCCAGGCGATTATCAACGCCGATGATGAAGTGGGCCGCCGCTGGCTGGCTAAGCTGCCGGACGCGGTTGCCGTCTCCATGGCAGACCATATCAATCCGAACTGCCACGGCCGCTGGCTGAAGGCCACGGCGGTGAACTATCACGACAGCGGCGCGACCATCGCCTTTGACTCCAGCTGGGGCCAGGGCGAAATCGACAGCCGTCTGATGGGCGCCTTTAACGTCAGCAACCTGCTGCTGGCGCTGGCTACGCTGCTGGCGCTGGGCTATCCGCTGGCGGATCTGCTGAAAACGGCCTCCCGCCTGCAGCCGGTCTGCGGCCGCATGGAAGTGTTCAGCGCGCCGGGCAAGCCGACGGTGGTCGTGGACTATGCCCACACGCCGGACGCGCTGGAGAAAGCGCTGGAAGCCGCGCGTCTGCACTGCGCAGGCCAGCTGTGGTGCGTCTTCGGCTGCGGCGGCGACCGCGATAAAGGCAAGCGCCCGCTGATGGGCGCCATCGCCGAGCAGTTCGCCGACATTGCCGTGGTCACCGACGACAATCCGCGCACCGAAGAGCCGCGCGCCATCATTAACGATATTCTGGCGGGTATGCTCGACGCAGGCCGCGCACGGGTGATGGAAGGGCGCGCCGAAGCGGTGACCGCCGCTATCATGCAGGCGAAGCCTGACGACGTGGTGCTGCTGGCCGGCAAAGGCCACGAAGATTACCAGATTGTCGGCACCCGTCGCCTCGACTACTCCGATCGCGTCACCGCAGCCCGCCTGCTGGGAGCGGTGGCATGATCGGCGTAACCCTCAGCAAAATAGCCGCCGTGCTCGGCGGCGAACTGCGCGGCGCCGATGCTACCGTCGACGCCGTGACGACGGATACCCGCAAAGTGACGCCGGGCTGCCTGTTTGTGGCCCTCAAAGGCGAGCGCTTCGATGCCCACGACTTCGCCGGGCAGGCGAAGGCGGCGGGCGCGGGCGCGCTGCTGGTCAGCCGTCCGCTTGACTGCGATCTGCCGCAGGTGGTGGTTAACGATACCCGCCTCGCTTTTGGCGAGCTGGCGGCCTGGGTGCGTCAGCAGGTGCCCGCCCGCGTGGTGGCCCTGACCGGCTCGTCCGGTAAAACCTCCGTTAAGGAGATGACCGCCTCGATCCTCGGCCAGTGCGGCAATACCCTCTACACCGCCGGCAACCTTAATAACGATATCGGCGTACCGATGACGCTGCTGCGCCTTACGCCGGAGCACGAATACGCGGTGATCGAGCTGGGCGCCAATCACCAGGGCGAAATCGCCTGGACCGTCGGCCTGACCCGCCCGGAAGCGGCGCTGGTCAACAACCTGGCCGCCGCCCACCTGGAGGGCTTCGGCTCGCTGGCGGGCGTGGCGAAGGCCAAAGGTGAAATCTTTACCGGTCTGGCGGAGAACGGCGTGGCCATTCTCAACGCCGACAGCAACGACTGGCTGAACTGGCAGAGCATTATCGGTGACCGCACCGTGTGGCGCTTCTCGCCGAATCAGGCCGATAGCGACTTCGCCGCCGACAACGTGCACATCACCAGCCGCGGCACCGAATTTACCCTGCGCACGCCGGTGGGCAGCGTAGACGTTCTGCTGCCGCTGCCGGGCCGCCACAATATCGCTAACGCCCTCGCGGCGGCGGCGCTGGCGACGGCGGTGGGCGCCGATCTGCAGGCGGTGAAGGCCGGTCTGGCGACGCTGAAGGCGGTGCCGGGACGCCTGTTTCCCGTCCAGCTTGCGGAAAATCAGCTGCTGCTGGACGACTCCTACAACGCCAACGTCGGCTCGATGACCGCCGCGGCGCAGGTGCTCGCCGAAATGCCGGGCTACCGCATCCTGGTAGCGGGCGATATGGCGGAGCTGGGCGACGAAAGCGAAGCCTGCCACCGTCAGGTGGGCGAGGCGGCGAAAGCCGCCGGTATCGACTGCGTTATCAGCGTCGGCGTTCTTAGTAAAAATATCAGCGACGCCAGCGGCGGCGGCGAGCACGGTGCCGACAAGCCCGCCGCCATTGCGCGGCTGAAGGCGCTGATCGCAGAGCATCCATTTGTCGCTATTTTGGTGAAAGGTTCACGTAGCGCGGCCATGGAAGAGGTGGTTGGCGCTTTACAGGAGAACAAGGCATGTTAGTTTGGCTGGCCGAGCATTTGGTCAAATATTATTCCGGCTTTAACGTCTTTTCCTATCTGACGTTTCGCGCCATCGTCAGCCTGCTGACTGCGCTGTTCATCTCTCTGTGGATGGGCCCGCGCATGATTGCCCGTCTGCAAAAACTCTCATTTGGCCAGGTCGTGCGTAACGACGGCCCCGAGTCGCACTTCAGCAAGCGCGGCACGCCGACCATGGGCGGGATCATGATCCTCACCGCCATCGTGGTGTCCGTTCTGCTGTGGGCCTATCCCTCCAACCCGTACGTCTGGTGCGTGCTGACGGTGCTGGTCGGCTACGGCATTATCGGCTTCGTCGACGACTACCGCAAAGTGGTGCGCAAGGATACTAAAGGCCTGATCGCCCGCTGGAAATATTTCTGGATGTCGGTGATTGCCCTCGGCGTCGCCTTTGCGCTCTACCTTGCCGGGAAAGACACGCCGGCCACCGAGCTGGTGGTACCGTTCTTTAAAGACGTGATGCCGCAGCTGGGCCTGTTCTATATCCTGCTGGCCTACTTCGTGATCGTCGGCACCGGTAACGCCGTCAACCTGACCGACGGTCTGGACGGCCTGGCGATTATGCCGACCGTGTTCGTGGCGGGCGGCTTTGCGCTGGTCGCCTGGGCGACCGGCAACATGAACTTCGCCAGCTATCTGCACATTCCCTACCTGCGCCACGCCGGTGAGCTGGTGATTGTCTGCACCGCTATCGTCGGCGCGGGTTTAGGCTTTTTGTGGTTCAACACCTATCCGGCCCAGGTCTTTATGGGCGACGTCGGCTCTCTGGCGCTCGGCGGCGCGCTCGGCATCATCGCCGTGCTGCTGCGCCAGGAGTTTCTGCTGGTGATCATGGGCGGCGTCTTCGTGGTGGAAACCCTGTCGGTGATCCTGCAGGTCGGCTCCTTCAAGCTGCGCGGACAGCGCATCTTCCGCATGGCGCCGATTCACCACCACTATGAACTGAAAGGCTGGCCGGAGCCGCGCGTTATCGTGCGCTTCTGGATCATTTCGCTGATGCTGGTGCTGATTGGCCTGGCAACGCTGAAGGTACGTTAATCATGGCAGATTATCAGGGCAAAAACGTCGTTATCATCGGTCTGGGGTTGACCGGGCTCTCCTGCGTGGACTTTTTCATCGACCGCGGCGTCACGCCGCGGGTGATGGACACCCGCAGCGCGCCGCCGGGCCTTGATAAGCTGCCGGAGAGCGGCGAGCGTTACCTCGGCGGCCTCAACGATGACTGGCTGCTGGCAGCCGACCTGATTGTCGCCAGCCCCGGTATTGCTCTGGCGCACCCTTCGCTCAGCGCGGCGGCGGATGCCGGCGTGGAAATTGTGGGCGATATCGAGCTGTTCTGCCGCGAAGCGCAGGCGCCGGTGATCGCCATTACCGGCTCGAACGGTAAAAGCACCGTCACCACCCTGGTGGGCGAGATGGCGAAAGCCGCGGGCGTCAATGTCGGCGTCGGCGGCAATATCGGCCTGCCGGCGCTGATGCTGCTGGACGTCTCGCGCGAGCTGTACGTCCTGGAGCTCTCCAGCTTCCAGCTGGAAACCACCTCCAGCCTGCGGGCGGTAGCGGCGACCATTCTTAACGTCACCGAAGATCATATGGACCGCTATCCGTTCGGCCTGCAGCAGTACCGCGCGGCCAAGCTGCGGGTTTATGAGAATGCGAAAACCTGCGTGGTCAACGCCGACGATGCGCTGACCATGCCGGTGCGCGGCGCCGACGATCGCTGCGTCAGCTTCGGCGTCAACATTGGCGACTACCATCTCAACCGCCAGCAGGGCGAAACCTGGCTGCGGGTGAAGGGCGAAAAAGTCCTCAACGTTAAAGAGATGAAGCTCAGCGGGCAGCACAACTACAGCAACGCCCTGGCGGCGCTGGCGCTGGCGGATGCCGCCGGCCTGCCGCGCGCCAGCAGCCTGAAGGCGCTGACCACTTTTACCGGCCTGGCGCACCGCTTCCAGCTGGCGCTGGAGCACAACGGCGTGCGCTGGATCAACGACTCCAAGGCGACCAACGTCGGCAGCACTGAAGCGGCGCTCAACGGCCTGCACGTTGACGGCACCCTGCACCTGCTGCTGGGCGGCGACGGCAAGTCCGCGGACTTCACGCCGCTAACCGCCTGGCTCGGCGGCGACAACATCCGCCTGTGGTGCTTTGGCCGCGACGGCGACGAACTGGCGGCGCTGCGCCCGGACGCCGCGACCCGCACGGAAACCATGGAAGAGGCGATGCGCCTGATTGCCACGCAGCTCAGGCCCGGTGATATGGTGCTGCTCTCGCCGGCCTGCGCCAGCCTCGATCAGTTTAAGAATTTTGAACAGCGCGGGGATATCTTCACCCGCCTGGCGAAGGAGCTCGGCTGATGCGCCTCTCTCTCCCTCGCCTCCGCCTGCCGCGCGTACCGGGATCTGCGATCCTGGTGTGGCTGTTTTCGGCGCTGAAGGGCTGGGTGATGGCTTCGCGGCCGAAGGACAGCGACAGCCTGGTGATGTACGACCGCACCCTGCTGTGGCTGACGCTGGGCCTGGCCGCTATCGGTTTCGTGATGGTCACGTCCGCCTCGATGCCGGTCGGGCAGCGGCTGGCGAACGACCCCTTCCTGTTTGCCAAGCGCGACGGGCTCTATATTATTCTGGCCTTCTGCCTCGCGATGGTCACTCTGCGCCTGCCGATGGACTTCTGGCAGCGCTACAGCGCGGCGATGCTGATTGCCGCCATTGTGATGCTGCTGATCGTCCTGGTGGTGGGCAGCTCGGTGAACGGCGCCTCGCGCTGGATTGCCCTCGGGCCGCTGCGCATTCAGCCCGCTGAATTTACCAAGCTGTCGCTGTTCTGCTACATCTCCAACTACCTGGTGCGCAAAGGCGACGAGGTGCGCAACAACCTGCGCGGCTTCCTGAAGCCGATGGGCGTCATCTTCGTGCTGGCTATTCTCCTGCTGGCGCAGCCGGACCTCGGCACCGTGGTGGTGCTGTTTGTCACTACGCTTGCCATGCTGTTTCTCGCCGGCGCCAAGCTGTGGCAGTTTATCGCCATTATCGGCATGGGCATCTCGGCCGTGGTGCTGCTGATCCTCGCCGAGCCGTACCGCATCCGCCGCGTGACCTCCTTCTGGAACCCGTGGGAAGATCCCTTCGGCAGCGGCTACCAGCTGACCCAGTCGCTGATGGCGTTCGGGCGCGGGGAAATGTGGGGCCAGGGCCTCGGTAACTCGGTGCAGAAGCTGGAGTATCTGCCGGAGGCGCATACCGACTTTATCTTCGCCATTATCGGCGAGGAGCTCGGCTATATCGGTGTGGTACTGGCGCTTTTAATGGTATTCTTCGTCGCTTTCCGCGCCATGTCCATTGGCCGCAAAGCGCTGGAAATCGATCACCGTTTCGCCGGTTTTCTGGCCTGCGCTATCGGGATCTGGTTCAGCTTCCAGGCGCTGGTTAACGTTGGCGCCGCGGCGGGAATGCTGCCGACCAAAGGCCTGACGCTGCCGCTTATCAGCTACGGCGGTTCGAGCCTGCTGATTATGTCCACGGCGATCATGCTGCTATTACGAATTGATTATGAAACCCGCCTGGAAAAAGCCCAGGCGTTTACGCGGGGTGTGCGATGAGCGGTGAGAAGCGGTTGATGGTGATGGCGGGCGGTACCGGCGGGCACGTGTTCCCCGGGCTCGCGGTTGCGCACCATCTGATGGAGCAGGGCTGGCAGGTTCGCTGGCTCGGCACCGCCGACCGAATGGAAGCGGATCTGGTGCCGAAGCACGGCATTGAGATCGATTTTATCCGCATCTCCGGCCTGCGCGGCAAGGGCATCAAGGCCCAGCTGCTGGCGCCGGTGCGCATCTTCAACGCCTGGCGCCAGGCGCGGGCCATCATGAAGCGCTTTAAGCCTGACGTGGTGCTGGGCATGGGCGGCTACGTATCCGGCCCCGGCGGCCGGGCGGCGCGGTCGCTGGGCATTCCCGTGGTGCTGCATGAGCAGAACGGCATCGCCGGGCTGACCAACAAGTGGCTGGCGAAGATTGCCACCAAGGTGATGCAGGCGTTTCCCGGCGCATTTCCTGATGCCGACGTGGTGGGAAACCCGGTACGTGAAGATGTGCTGGCGCTGCCGCTGCCGCAGCAGCGCCTGGCGGGCCGCGAAGGGCCGGTACGCGTGCTGGTGGTCGGCGGCTCTCAGGGCGCGCGGGTGCTGAATCAGACCATGCCGCAGGTGGCCGCAAAGCTCGGCGACAGCGTGAAAATCTGGCACCAGAGCGGTAAAGGCGGCCAGCAGACCGTGGAGCAGGCCTACGCCGACGCCGGTCAGCCGCAGCACAAGGTGAGCGAGTTTATTGACGACATGGCCGCCGCCTACGCCTGGGCCGATGTGGGGGGCTGCCGCTCCGGCGCGCGGACGGTGAGCGAAATCGCCGCCGCCGGCCTGCCGGCCATCTTCGTGCCGTTCCAGCACAAAGACCGGCAGCAGTACTGGAACGCGCTGCCGCTGGAGAAAGCGGGGGCGGCAAAAATTTTCGAACAGCCGCAGTTTACGGCCGAGGCCGTGGCCGCCACGCTGGCGGGCTGGGACCGAAACAAACTGCTGGAGATGGCCGAACGCGCGCGCGCGGCGGCTATCCCGGATGCTACCGACAGGGTAGCCAATGAAGTGAGCCTGGCAGCCCGGGCGTAATCACCGCAGCGCCCCGCGCGCTGCACGAATTTTGAAGTAGTCGATGGCGTTTAGAGAATGAATACACAACAACTGGCGAAACTGCGTTCAATTGTGCCCGAGATGCGTCGCGTCCGGCACATTCACTTTGTCGGCATCGGCGGTGCCGGCATGGGCGGTATTGCCGAAGTGTTGGCGAATGAAGGTTATCAGATTAGCGGTTCGGATCTGGCGCCGAATCCCGTGACGCAGCAACTGTCGGCGCTGGGCGCAACCATCTATTTTAACCACCGCCCGGAGAACGTCAGCGACGCGAGCGTAGTGGTGGTATCGAGCGCTATCTCCGCCGATAACCCGGAAATTGGCGCCGCCCACGAG
>OJYJ01000101.1_pt1 | contig 10580 bp, 9 predicted proteins | sample 1600941 | NCBI WGS metagenome assembly OJYJ01 (sample SAMN04436912, study PRJEB24849) | human gut metagenome | biome: human gut; feature: NICU; material: stool | host: Homo sapiens | place: USA: Saint Louis, MO | collected 2012-05-10
TGCCATGAGTTTCACGTCTGCAGCGCGCGGAATGTTATCCACCAGCGGCTCCTGCTCGAAGCCCGGCGCAGCCTGCGCTACACCAGCATGAGCATTGCCCAGATTTCGGACTATCTGGGCTTTAGCGATGCGACCTACTTTTCGCGCTTCTTCCGCCGCGCCTGCGGCAGCCCACCGCGCGCCTGGCGCGCAGACTAGCGGCCGTCGAAGCCCGGTCGAGGCACCTTGCCCATTAGCACCTGCGGCAGGCCGCCATCGACGCCGAGATCGACGCCGTTAATATAGGATGAACGCCGGCTGGCGAGAAACAGCACCGCGTCCGCAATGTCCTCCGGTAGCCCGATACGCCCGCTGGCGGTAAAGGCCTGGCGCGCTTCGGTCACCCCGGGCAGCTGATACCACTCTGCGGTCATCGCCGTTTTGATCATTCCCGGCGCGATGACGTTGCTGCGGATCCCTCTCGGCCCCCACTCTACGGCCATCTGCTTTGACAGCAGCGAGACGCCAGCTTTGCTCGGACTGTAGGCGCCGCTATAAGGCTGAGGAAACGTGCCGGAAATCGAGCCGATGTGGATGATGCTTCCGCCGTCGGTCATCAGCTGCGCGAACGCGCGCCCGCACAGCATATAGCCCGTGAGGTTAACCGCCAGCTGGCGGTTCCACTCCTCCAGGAGGATCTCGTCGAGGCCGCCGGTGTGCAGGATCCCGGCCGCGTTTACCAGCACGTCGCAGCGGCCGTATCGTTCGGCCACGGCGGCGGCGGCACGGGCGATCTGATCGGGATCGGTGACATCGCAGGCCAGCGCCGCGTGTCGTCCATCGTTATGGTCGAAGGAGGCAAGCTGCGCGTCGCAGCCCTCGACGTTGCGGTCGAGCAGGACAACCTTCGCCCCCTGCTCTGCCAGCGCGCGACCAATCGCGGCGCCAATGCCGCTGGCGCCGCCGCTGACGACGCACACGCGGCCCGTCAGCTCCAGCCAGTTCGCCGCCGTTTCATTTTTGATGCTCATATCGCCTCCCGGGCTCAGTAGTAATCTCCCAATTTTCCTGCCCGCAAGGCGCTGAACCAATGGCAGAAAGCGAACGATAATGGGACTTTTAGAAAGTCCCGGGCGATCACCGCTCAACCATCACAAACTCGCTGTCGTTATAGCGCTCGCCCTGCACATTCTGCGGGCTGAACAGAGCATCCAGTTCGGCAATATCTTCTCCGCGCAGGGCCAGCGACGCGCTGGCGCAGTTCTGCTCCAGATGGGCGATTTTGCTGGCACCGGGAATGGGAACGATAAAATCGCCTTTCGCCAGCACCCAGGCCAGCGCCAGCTGGGCGGCGGTCGCGCCGTAGCCGTCGGCCACCGCCGTCAGCCGATCGACCAGCTTCTGGTTGTGGGCCTGCGCGTCCTGCTGAAAGCGCGGCAGGGTGCGGCGGAAATCGTCTGCAGCGAGAGTATCCGCCGCCGGAAACTTGCCGGTGAGGAAACCGCGCCCCAGCGGGCTGTAGGGAACGAAGCCGATGTCCAGCTCGCGGCAGGTCGCGAGGATGTCCCACTCCGGGTCCCGCGACCAGAGCGAGTATTCGCTCTGCAGCGCCGAGATAGGGTGCACCGCCTGGGCGCGGCGCAGGGTAGCCGACGACACTTCCGACAGGCCGAGGTATTTCACTTTGCCTTCCCGCACCAGATCAGCCATGGTGCCGACGACATCCTCAACTAGCACCGCCGGGTCGGGACGGTGCGGGTAGAGCAGTTCAATCGTCTCGACGCCCAGCCGCTGCAGGGAACCTTCAACGGCGCGGCGAATATGCGCCGGATCGCTGTTAGCCCCGGTCATCCGCGCCCTGCCCTCGCCCTGCTCGCTGATGCGAAAGCCGAATTTAGTCGCCACTTTAATATCGCTGCGGCCCTTAATCGCCTTCGCCACCAGCGCTTCGTTGGTGTAGGGCCCGTAGACTTCGGCGGTGTCGAGAAAGTTAATCCCCAGCTCAAAGGCCCGCGCCAGGGTGTTGAGCGACTGGCGCTCGTCGTTCTGGCCGTAGCCAAAGCTCATCCCCATGCAGCCCAGACCCAGCGCCGATACCGTTAACCCCTGACTGCCTAATTGACGTTGTTGCATTGCCGTACCCTCTTGGTGATGAATATTTATGTTATAAACCTCATCAATAGCGCCAACAATTGCGCAGTTTTCGCCAGTTTACTGAGGAATATTCATCAATGAATGCATACCGGGCGTCAATGCAGGAGCTGGAGATGTTCGCCGCCATTGCGCAGCACCTGAGCTTTCGCAAAGCGGCGCAGGCGCGCAACGTCACGCCCTCAGCCCTCAGCCACGCTATGCGCCATTTTGAGGAGCGGCTGGGCGTGCGGCTTTTGCAGCGCACCACCCGCAAAGTGGCGCTAACGGAGGCGGGCGAGCGCTTTCTGGCCCGCATCCAGCCCGCGCTTGCCGATCTCTCGCAGGCGGTAGACGAGCTTAACGACTGGCGCAGCGATCCGCGCGGCACGCTGCGCATCAGCATGCCCCGCTCGGCGGAGGCGCTCTACTTTGAATCGCTGGTGCTGCCCTTTCTTCAGCGCTATCCGGAGATAACCCTGGAGATAGACAGCAATGATGCGCTGGTCGATATTGTCGCCGGCGGGTTTGACGCCGGGGTGCGCTACGGCAACGTGCTGGCACAGGACATGGTTGCCGTGCCGTTCGGGGCGCCGATGCGCAGCGTAGCCGTCGCCTCACCGGCGCTTATCGCCCGCTGCGGCACGCCGGTCACGCCGGACGATCTGCTGCGCTTTCCCTGCATCGAGCGCCGCTTTCCGAGCGGACGACGCTATCGCTGGGAGTTCTGGGAAGCGGGCTGCAGGCGGGAAGTGGCGGTTGCGGGAACGCTGGTGCTGGATAATAACGAGCGCATTCTGCAGGCGGCCCGTGCGGGCGTTGGCGTGGCGTTCCTGCACGATGCGGCGGCCAGGGCGCAGCTGGAGTCGGGGGAGCTGGTTGAAGTGCTGAGCGAGTTCACTCAGGTCCGGGAAGGGTTCTGGCTCTACTATCCGGGTAGAAAGCACCTGACTGCGCCAATGCGCCACTTTATTGACTGGGTAAAAGCGTGCTCTACCGGCGGCTGAAGCCCGACGGTCGCCGGGAAAAATCCACGCTTGTAAAAACGCCAGCCGCAACTGAACAGCAGGCAGCTAACCAGCAGCTGAACATCGTCTGTGTGATGAAGGTTGCGCTAAAGTGCGGTGATCCCAAAAAGTGTTGTCAGAGATTTATCTGGCAAGCACAGTGCCGATCTCTCGTCCCGATCGCAGATTAGCGGCCTGCATTAGTGTAGTAATAAATGCTATAGTAATAGATACTACAGGGAGGTTGTAGTGAGGGTTTTTCGAACTAAGCTATTCAATTAGGGAGCAAAAAATTTCCAGCTCCCTGACACAGCATTATTCGCCGTTGCCAGGGAGGTCTTTGAAGGTCGGTATGAAGCCAATCTCGGCGGTGGCGTGATTAAGAAACGCATAGCGATCAACGGGAAAGGAAAGCGCGGAGGTATTCGCAGCATCATCTTTTTTAAAGTTGGCAGCCATATTTTCTTCGCCGACACGTGGAGTAAAAACGATACGCCCAAGAGCGGTAAAGAGATTGATGATGCACAACTCTATGCGTATCGATTGCTGGCAGAAACATTGCTTAATCTGAACGACAAACAGTTAATAGAGATGATTGCAAAGAACCTGCTCACTGAAGTCAAAGAATGTGAGGATACTGATGAGTGATAAAATGACCGATATTCTTGAGTTCTCAAAAGAGCTCAATAACGCCGGGATCCTGAGCGATGATAAGTACGCGAAAATTAATGCCCGAGCCAAAGCGTGTAAAATAACGGCGCAAATCCAGCCTCTCAGGCCGATGAGCGGTGAAGAAATAAGGACAATGCGCAGCCACTACGGCATGTCCCAAACAATGCTGGCCGCCACCCTTGGCATAACGACCGCAAGCGTTTCGAAATGGGAACGTGATGTTGTACAACCCAGCGGCCCGGCGCTGCGCTTATTGAACACGCTGCAGCTTAAAGGACCCGATATTTTTATCGCATAATATCGTCGCGTTACCCTTGACTGAAGTGTTCCCGGTGCCGCTCAGGCATTTTATAGACTGGATAAAAGAAAAATCCGCAAGCGCCTGAGCGGTTGCGGATTTTTTTCAGCCGGTTAGCGGAGAATTACTTCTTCTTCGCCTTCGGGTTCGGCAGGTCGGTGATGCTGCCTTCGTAGATTTCCGCCGCCAGGCCCACGGACTCGTGCAGAGTCGGGTGCGCGTGGATAGTCAGGGCGATGTCTTCAGCGTCGCAGCCCATTTCGATGGCCAGGCCGATTTCACCCAGCAGCTCGCCGCCGTTGGTGCCGACAATCGCGCCGCCGATCACGCGGTGGGACTCTTTATCGAAAATCAGCTTGGTCATGCCGTCAGCGCAGTCGGAAGCGATCGCGCGGCCGGATGCCGCCCACGGGAAGGTGGCGGTTTCGTAGCTGATGCCCTTCTCTTTGGCTTCTTTCTCGGTCAGGCCAACCCACGCCACCTCTGGCTCGGTATAGGCGATGGACGGGATAACCTTCGGATCGAAGTAGTGCTTCTTACCGGCGATAACTTCAGCGGCAACGTGGCCTTCATGCACGCCTTTGTGCGCCAGCATCGGCTGACCGACGATGTCGCCGATAGCGAAGATGTGCGGCACGTTGGTGCGCAGCTGCTTATCAACGCGGATAAAGCCGCGGTCGTCCACTTCCACTCCCGCTTTACCGGCGTCGAGGTTTTTACCGTTCGGTACGCGGCCGATGGCCACCAGCACCGCGTCATAGCGCTGCGCTTCCGCCGGGGCTTTTTTGCCTTCCATCGAAACGTAGATACCGTCTTCTTTGGCTTCAACGGCGGTGACCTTGGTCTCCAGCATCAGGTTGAACTGCTTGCTGATGCGCTTGGTGAAAACTTTGACCACGTCTTTGTCGGCCGCCGGGATCACCTGGTCGAACATCTCGACCACGTCGATCTCTGAACCCAGCGCGTGGTACACGGTACCCATTTCCAGGCCGATAATACCGCCACCCATGACCAGCAGGCGCTTCGGTACTTCTTTCAGTTCCAGAGCGTCGGTGGAGTCCCACACGCGCGGGTCGTCATGCGGGATGAACGGCAGCTGGATCGGACGGGAGCCCGCCGCGATGATGGCATTGTCGAAGTTGATCACGGTTTTGCCGTTTTCACCTTCCACTTCCAGCGTGTTGGCGCCGGTGAATTTACCCAGACCGTTGACCACTTTGCCCTTGCGGCCCTTCGCCATGCCGGCCAGCCCGCCGGTCAGCTGGGTGATCACTTTCTCTTTCCAGGTACGAATTTTGTCGATATCGGTTTTCGGCTCGCCGAAAACGATGCCGTGCTCGGCCAGCGCCTTCGCTTCTTCGATAACTTTCGCTACGTGCAGCAGCGCTTTAGAAGGGATACAGCCAACGTCCAGACACACACCGCCAAGGGTGTTGTAACGTTCTACGATTACGGTTTCCAGACCTAAATCAGCGCAACGGAAGGCGGCCGAGTAGCCCGCCGGGCCTGCCCCAAGTACGACGACCTGAGTTTTGATTTCAGTACTCATCATGACCTCTGTAATTTATTTCCGGTGATCCCTGGTCTTGTAACGCCCATCGCCACCGGGACGTTCTATCCGCTCGTATTTTACAAAATTGTTAACAATTTTGAAACAACAAACGGCTCCCGAATTGTCGCTTTCGCCAATAACCTCACAATTAGCATGAGATTATCAGAAAAAAGCCGGCCGCAGGGCCGGCTTTTCGCTTACATCACCAGGCGGCGAATGTCGCTCAGCATGTTGTTGATGATGGTGATAAAGCGGGCACCATCAGCACCATCGATCACGCGGTGGTCGAAGGAGAGCGAAATCGGCATCATCAGACGCGGCACAAACTCCTTGCCGTTCCACACCGGCTCCATCGCCGATTTGGAGACGCCGAGGATAGCCACTTCCGGCGCGTTGACGATCGGCGCAAAGTGGGTGGTACCCAGGCCGCCGATGCTGGAGATGGTGAAGCAGCCGCCCTGCATTTCACCCGCGGTCAGCTTACCGTCGCGCGCTTTTTTGGAGATGGTGGTCAGCTCGCGGGACAGCTCGGTGACGCTCTTCTTGTTCACGTCCTTGAAGACCGGAACCACCAGGCCGTTCGGCGTATCGACCGCCACGCCGATGTTGATGTACTTCTTCAGGGTCAGGCGCTGGCCGTCTTCCGACAGGGAGCTGTTGAAGCGCGGCATCTGCTCAAGGGCAGCGGCGACGGCCTTCATGATGAACACAACAGGCGTGTACTTCACGTCCAGCTTGCGCTTCTCGGCTTCGGCGTTCTGCTGCTTGCGGAACGCTTCCAGATCGGTGATGTCGGTTTTGTCGAAGTGGGTAACGTGCGGGATCATCACCCAGTTGCGGCTCAGGTTTGCTCCGGAGATTTTCTGGATGCGGCCCAGCTCGACTTCTTCGATTTCGCCAAACTTGCTGAAGTCCTCTTACGGCCACGGCAGCATGCCCGGCAGACCGCCGCCGGCGGCAGCAGGCGCGGCTTCCGCACGCTTGATGGCGTCTTTGACGTAGGCCTGAACGTCTTCGCGCAGGATGCGGCCCTTCCGACCGGTGCCCTTCACTTTCGCCAGGTTAACGCCAAATTCGCGCGCCAGGCGGCGGATCAGCGGGGTGGCGTGAACGTAGGCGTCATTCTCAGCGAACTCTGACTTGCCTTCGGCTTTGGCAGCCGGCGCAGCGGCCGGTTTTTCGGCTTTCGCCGCCGGAGCCGCTGCTTCCTGCTTCGCCGGAGCGGCCGCGGCAGGCGCGGCGCCTTCCACCTCGAAGACCATAATCAGCGAGCCGGTTTTTACCTTATCGCCAACGTTAACTTTCAGCTCTTTAACGGTGCCCGCGAACGGCGCCGGGACTTCCATCGAGGCTTTATCGCCCTCTACGGTGATCAGCGACTGCTCGGCGGTCACTTTATCGCCGACTTTCACCAGGATCTCGGTGACTTCCACTTCGTCGCCGCCGATGTCCGGTACGTGCACGTCTTTCGCTGCCGCAGCGGCAGGCGCCGCAGCCGGGGCCGCTTCTTTCTTCTCTTCTGCCTTAGCCGGCGCTGCGTCAGCAGCGCCGTCGGCGGAATCGAAAATCATGATCAGTTTGCCGGTTTCCACTTTGTCGCCGACGGAGACTTTGATCTCTTTCACCACGCCCGCCTGCGGAGACGGAACTTCCATCGAGGCCTTGTCGCCTTCGACGGTGATCAGCGACTGTTCGGCTTCAACCTTGTCGCCGACTTTGACCAGGATCTCGGTGACTTCAACTTCGTCCGCGCCGATGTCCGGTACATTGATTTCGATAGCCATTGTTCTTTTACCTCTTACGCCAGACGCGGGTTAACTTTATCTGCATCGATGTTGAATTTGCTGATTGCGTCGGCAACCACTTTCTTATCGATTTCGCCACGTTTAGCCAGTTCGCCCAGAGCCGCTACCACCACATAGGAAGCATCGACTTCGAAGTGGTGACGCAGGTTCTCGCGGCTGTCGGAACGACCGAAGCCGTCGGTACCCAGCACGCGGTAGTCGTCCGCCGGTACGTAGGTGCGAACCTGCTCAGCGAACAGTTTCATGTAGTCGGTGGAGGCCACAGCAGGGGCGTCGTTCATCACCTGAGCGATATACGGTACGCGCGGTGTTTCCAGCGGGTGCAGCATGTTCCAGCGCTCGCAGTCCTGGCCGTCGCGGGCAAGCTCGGTGAAGGAAGTCACGCTGTAAACGTCGGAACCGACGCCGTACTCTTTGGAGAGGATTTCGGCGGCTTCGCGAACGTGGCGCAGGATAGAGCCGGAACCCAGCAGCTGAACCTTGCCTTTGCTGCCTTCGAGGGTGTCGAGCTTATAGATACCTTTGCGGATACCTTCCTCGGCGCCTTCCGGCATCGCCGGCATGTGGTAGTTTTCGTTCAGAGTCGTGATGTAGTAGTACACGTTCTCCTGCTTCTCGCCGTACATGCGCACCAGGCCGTCGTGCATGATCACCGCCACTTCATAGGCGTAGGCCGGATCGTAGGAGATGCAGTTCGGGATGGTCAGCGACTGAATGTGGCTGTGACCGTCTTCGTGCTGCAGACCTTCACCGTTGAGGGTGGTACGACCGGAAGTACCGCCGATCAGGAAGCCGCGCGCCTGCTGGTCGCCAGCGGCCCAGCACAGATCGCCGATACGCTGGAAGCCGAACATCGAGTAGTAGATGTAGAACGGGATCATCGGCAGGTTGTTGGTGCTGTAGGAGGTGGCAGCGGCCAGCCAGGATGCGCCTGCGCCCAGCTCGTTGATACCTTCCTGCAGGATCTGACCTTTCTCGTCTTCTTTGTAGTACGCTACCTGCTCGCGGTCCTGCGGGGTGTACTGCTGGCCGTTCGGGCTGTAGATACCGATCTGACGGAACAGGCCTTCCATACCGAAGGTACGCGCTTCATCGGCGATGATCGGCACCAGGCGATCTTTGATCGACTTGTTCTTCAGCATGACGTTCAGGGCGCGAACGAAGGCGATGGTGGTGGAGATCTCTTTGTTCTGCTCTTCCAGCAGCGGCGCGAAGTCTTCCATCGTCGGCAGATCCAGCTTCTCGGTGAAGTGGGTCTGACGGGTCGGCAGGTAGCCGTTCAGCTTCTCGCGCTGGCCGTGCAGGTATTTGTACTCGTCGGAACCTTCCGGGAAGGTCACGTACGGCAGTTTTTCCAGCTCTTCATCTTTCACCGGCACGCTGAAGCGATCGCGGACGTAGCGAACGCCGTCCATGTTCATCTTCTTCACCTGGTGGGCGATGTTTTTACCTTCGGCGGTGTCGCCCATGCCGTAGCCCTTGATGGTGTGGGCCAGGATAACGGTCGCTTTGCCTTTGGTCTCCTGCGCATTTTTCAGTGCAGCGTAGATTTTTTTCGGATCGTGGCCGCCGCGGTTCAGGGCCCAAATCTGATCGTCGCTCCAGTCGGCAACCAGTGCGGCAGTTTCCGGATATTTACCGAAGAAGTGCTCGCGCACGTAGGCGCCGTCTTTCGATTTGAAGGTCTGGTAGTCGCCGTCAACGGTTTCGTTCATCAGCTGGATCAGCTTGCCGCTGGTGTCTTTACGCAGCAGCTCATCCCAGCGTCCGCCCCACATCACTTTGACCACGTTCCAGCCGGCGCCGCTGAAGATACCTTCCAGTTCGTTGATGATTTTGCCGTTGCCGGTCACCGGGCCGTCGAGGCGCTGCAGGTTACAGTTGATGATGAAGCAGAGGTTGTCCAGCTTCTCGCGCGCCGCGATGGTGATGGCGCCTTTAGATTCCGGCTCGTCCATCTCGCCGTCGCCGAGGAAGGCGTAGACGGTCTGCTGGGAGGTGTCTTTCAGGCCGCGGTGTTCCAGATATTTGAGGAATTTAGCCTGATAGATAGCGCCGATCGGGCCAAGGCCCATGGAAACGGTCGGGAACTGCCAGAATTCCGGCATCAGCTTCGGATGCGGATAGGAGGAGAGACCGTTGCCGTGCACTTCCTGACGGAAGTTGTTCATCTGCTCTTCGGTCAGGCGGCCTTCGAGGAAGGCGCGCGCGTATACGCCCGGAGAGATGTGGCCCTGGAAGTAAACCAGATCGCCGCCGTCTTTCTCGGTGCGGGCGCGGAAGAAGTGGTTAAAGCACACTTCGTAGATGGTCGCAGAAGACTGGAAGGACGCCTTGTGGCCGCCCAGCTCCAGATCTTTCTTGGAGGCACGCAGCACCGCCATGATGGCGTTCCAGCGGATGGCAGAGCGGATGCGGCGCTCCAGATCCAGATTGCCCGGATACTCCGGCTCATCTTCAACGGCAATGGTATTTATATAGTTGCTTGCCCCGGCGCCAGCGGCTACCTGTACGCCGCCTTTGCGGGCCTCAGACAGCAGCTGATCAATCAGATACTGAGCACGCTCAACACCTTCTTCACGGATGACCGATTCGATCGCCTGTAGCCAGTCGCGAGTTTCGATCGGATCCACGTCATTCTGTAGACGTTCTGACATGGGGGTATTCCTTATCTATCTAATCGTTGATTGGGTCTGGAACCTGTCCCATTGAGTTCTCGGCTGAAAGCTCAATAAGACAGGTTCTGCGTTAGTTGCCGCGCTCTAATCCCGTCGTCTTAAGGACTCGGGGTTGGTGTCTGGCGCTTAAATACTAGTCCTTTCGTTGCTGTAGGCGACGCAGGGCACGGTCTCGGCGACTCTGCTCCCGGCTGCGGTCCAGCAAGATTTCCTCAATGAAGGCCAGGTGCCGATGCGAGGCTTCACGCGCCTGCTCCGGCTCTCTGGCCATTATCGCCTCGAATACTCGGGTGCGATGGCTGCTGACCAGCGGGAGCATCTCCCGACGGGCATACAGCAATTCAAAATTCTGTCGAACGTTCTGAGCCAGCATGGGCTCCATGCAGCGTAGCAGATGCAGCAGCACAACATTGTGCGCCGCTTCGGTGACGGCAAATTGATACTGACGCACGGCGCTGG
>OJYJ01000102.1_pt1 | contig 10520 bp, 5 predicted proteins | sample 1600941 | NCBI WGS metagenome assembly OJYJ01 (sample SAMN04436912, study PRJEB24849) | human gut metagenome | biome: human gut; feature: NICU; material: stool | host: Homo sapiens | place: USA: Saint Louis, MO | collected 2012-05-10
TGAATGTTGGATGTGTTTTTAATGATGCACTGTTGTGAATTTTTATTTTGATATGATTATTTCTTTAGTATAAGGAGAGAAAGGAACGAGAAAGTTAAATCTATTTGTCCTAATCGCAATTTCATTGTTTAAATAATCACTATGGATTAATATTTTTTGAGACTCTGCTGAGTTACTGGTTTTAACTAGTGGTGTAAAAGGGATACCTTTTCGGTATCCCTTTTACAATAATCAGAAGAAATCAATTCGCGTATTGATACCGACGGTGCGACCCATATTGACCTGCGCGACGGCGCTGCTGCCGTTCATGTAGCCATAGGTACGGTAACGACGGTCGAACAGGTTATCGACATAGACGGAAATGTTCATCCGTTCAGTCGCCTGCCAGCCCAGGCTGCTGTCCAGGGTGGCATAGGTGCCTTGCCGCAACTGGTTGTCGCCATCGAAATAATGCGGCCCGACCAGATTAACCGCCAGTCGGGGCATCAGTGCGCCATAGCGCGTATCAATCACGCCGTTCACGCTGCTTCCCGCGCCATAACGTGGTACGAACGGCACCCGGTTACCGTGATACAACTCACTGTCATTGGTGAATTCGGAACGGATCACGTTGCCATTGATATCCCATGACCAGCCTGGCGCAAACCGCCACTTCGCTTCAAGCTCAACGCCGGTGGCGTCGGCTTTACCCGCATTGCTTAATGTCTGCATCCCGACCGGGCCAGAGTAAAGCTGCATGTCTTTGGTGTGGGTATAAAACGTCGCGGCTTGCAGCGTGACGTCAGCGGTTTCGTAGCGGGTGCCAAGTTCATAGTTGATGGATTTCTCGGCGACGAACGGTTTGGCATCAAGACCCGCAGTAGGCACGATGTTGTACCCGGAAGGTTTATATCCCTGGGCTACACGGGTATACACTCTCCAGTCATCGGTCAGCATATAGCCTGCGGATAGCTGCCCGAGCACCTGATCGTCATTGCTCTTACCCTGGTCGCCAAACGGGTTGCCGAGCATGCTGCCGTGATATTGTGTACTGGATTTATCATGCGAGAAGCGCACGCCGCCGCCGATATCAAAACGATCGGTTAAATGCCAGGTCAGGTCACTGTATGCGGCCAGCGTTTCAGCGGTGGTATAGCCGGTACTGCTTAAATAAGGCATTGTCGGCATGTCGTAGGCTGAATTTAACTTCTCGCGGGTGTTCTGCCGGTACAGCCCAAACACCATATCAACGGTACGCGCATCGCCCAGGGTTGCGGCGCGCAGCTCCTGCACATCCTGATTCCAGCGCTGAGGCATATTGACGATTAACGAACCGGAAGGGAAGGTGCGCGAATAATGCTGCTGCTGCCAGGCGCTGATCAGGTTGAAAACCCAGTCATCGGTGGTGTATTTCCCACTCAGGGTCTGGCTGTCAGTGCAGCGCCGCATGTACGGGTCTGGTGAACCATCGCTGATCGACAGCTTACGGCCCTTAATATCATTCCATCCCACATAGGCGTCCTGGGTGGCGCGGGTACATTCGCGTGAGGCGGCAAAGCCCATTTCCCAGGGCTGATCGTCCGGCGCCAGACGCAGTTTCACATTCCCTATGCTGGCGCGGGTGCCGCCTAAGTCATCGCTTCCCGTCGCGGGGTTAAACAAGTCGCCGTCATCAACCTGGCGTAACAGGGTGACGCTGCCGTACAGCAGGCCATCCTGAATGGGGCCGCTCAGGTTGAACTTACTTCGATAACTGTCGCGGCTACTGACGCCGCCTTCAATATAGCCGCGCGGCGTGCTGTCCGGCTGCTGGGTGACGATGTTGATGATCCCGCCCTGAGCGCTTTTGCCATATAACGTTCCCTGTGGGCCTCGCAGCAACTCCACGCTTTGCACATCGGTAAGCGCCTGGATGGTGTTGGTGGAAAGCTGAGGGACGCCATCGACATACAGGGTGACGGCGGGGTTATAGAAGTCCTGCGCTGAAGAGACGCCGCGTAGCGAGATCGTCGAAAAAAGCATGTTGCCGCTATTTTCAATATTGAGCCCGGGCAAGACTCTGGGGAGTTTGTCGCTGGCGGTGACGCCGGCGTCGCTTAATTCCGGCGCGCTGACAACAGTAGACGAGACGTTGTTGGCTGATGCCGAGCGGGAAGATTGTTTACTGGCGGTAACCACCAGCGTGCTTTCGTCTTGCTGTGAAGTCTGGGCATTAGCAATGGCGGGGAGCAATAATCCCCCCAAGGCCAGAGGATAAAGCCGTGTCATTTTCATTGTTGTGAGTCCCTGTAAGACGGCGAAACGCCAAAAATACCGACAATGGTGAATTGAAAATGATAACTATTTCTAATAGTGGTGCTACCCGAAACGGGTTTATTTCAACCTGTTTCGGGTCGGTTTGCGCTTATTGGGCAGAATGGCGATAACGGTCGACGGCGAGAGCCGTCAGGCGTTTTTTGTCTATCTTGCCGACGGCGGTGAGCGGCCAGTGGTCCAGAAACTCGATTTGGTCAGGAATTTTCCACGCGCTGAGCCCCATACGGGTCAGTTGTTGACGCAACTGCTGATAGTCAGTTGGCACCTGCTGCGCGATGATAAACGCGCAAATCCGCTCGCCAAGCAGCGTGTCCGGCGCGGCGACCACCGCGCAATCTTGCACTTCCGCTAAACGCAGCAGTGCCGATTCCACTTCAGCCGCGGCTATTTTTTCTCCGGCGCGGTTGATCTGCTCTTTTATGCGTCCCTCAACGTGCAGGTTCCCCACCTCATCCAGCCTGACATTGTCGCCTGTGCGGTAAAACCCTTGCGCGGTAAAGGCCTGCGCGTTGTGGGCAGGGGCGCGGTAATAGCCCGAAATGGTATAAGGGCCGCGCGTTAACAATTGCCCGGTTTCGCCCGGCGCGACGTCGTTCTCGTCTTGATCAACGATGCGGATTTCATCCAGAGGGGACAACGGGCGCCCCTGGCTGTGGAGAATGGTGGCATGCGGATCGTCCAGCCGGGTAAAACAGAGCAGGCCTTCCGCCATACCGAAAACCTGTTGCAGGGTACAGTCAAAGGTGGCGATAACCTGCTCAGCAAGCGTCGGGTCGAGCCGGGCGCCGCCTGCCTGAATGACGCGCAGCGACGAAAGGTCGCTGTCTTCCCACTCCCTGGCCTGCACCCATAATTGCGCCAGCGCCGGAACCAGGGCGACGTGAGTCACTCTTTCCTGCGCGATTAAAGGCATCACCTCATCACAGCTGGCGCTGTCGGTCAGCACCACTTTTCCGCCGCAGGCAAGCGTTCCCAGAATACCGGGGCAGGCCAGCGGAAAGTTATGCGCCACCGGGAGGACGGCGAGATACACGCTCTGTTGGCTGATGCCGCACAGTTCAGCAGAAGCGCTGAAGTTATAGCTATAGTCGGCATGTCGGCGCGGGATGAGTTTGGGCGTGCCGGTTGTGCCGCCTGAGAGCAACAACAACGCGGTGGCGGAAACATCAGGCTGCGGCCATGCCTGTCGCTCACCGTGAAGGGAGAAGAACGGCGTAAAATCGTCGCTCACGGTCTCTCCAGCGACCAGAACATGACGCAAGCAGGCGTGTTTGTGCGCCATCTGTCGGGCCAGCTCTGCGTGGTTTTCCCCGTGAATAACGTAAGCGACGGGTTGCGCCAGCTCAATCAGCGCGTCGATATCCAGCGCCCGTTGCGAGGGCATCGCCAGCACGGGGATAACGCCCAGTCTTAACAAGGCGAACAGCAGGGTAACAAACGCGTTGTCGTTGGGAAGCTGCACAATTACATGCTCCCCCGAACGCAAACCCAGTGATGACAGACCTGCGGCAAGTTCGTCAACTTGTGCATCAAGCGCGCTGTAGGTTAACGACCCCTTTGCATCAACGACGGCAATTCGCGAGGCATAACGGGCCGCCCAGTGGCGCAACTGTTCGGCAATGGGTAAGGGATACTGTTCAATCAGAGATTTAAAGGAAGAATTCATGCGTCACCTTTCTGAAGTACTGGGCTGTTTTTGCAACGCGGTCATTGCAGAAAATGCGTGGGGAAAATGGCGGACAATCTGCGTAAAAAAGGACCGGGCTTGTTGAATGGGATAGAAATGATCGCCGTCAATCACCACCGGGCCTGTAACGTGGCTCAGCCACTGACGCCAGGCATCGACCTGCTGCCAGGAGGCTTCGCGATCGTGGCTGCCGCACAATAACAGCGCAGGCGTGCGCAGCGGCGGACAGACGTCGGGCGAGTCGTAGTGATAGCTCTCGGTGGCGTAAAAATCAGCGCGCAGAAGAGGAAGAAACAGCGACATTAATTCCTGGTTTTCCCGCAGTTCAGGAGAACATCCGCCAATGTCTATCAGCTCAGCGATAAAGTCGGCATCATCGCGATGGCTGAGCTGGCGTTCAGAATGCAGATGCGGGGCATGGCACCCGGAAATAATCAGTCCTTGTGGCGCAAGCCCCCGTTGCTCCAGAAGTCGGCAGGTTTCAAACGCCACCTGCGCCCCCATGCTGTGCCCGGCGAGTAAAAGCGGCGTGTCAGGCGATACGGATGCTTCCAGCTCGTTCGCCAGCAGTGCCGCCAGTTGTGTAATGCTTCTGAGCGGTTCCAGATGGCGAAGGCGATCGCGCCCCGGCCAGGTCACCAGAGAAAGCGCGCAATCAGCCAGTTGCTCAGCTTGCCAGTGGCGAAACGCGCTACTGCTGCCGCCAGCGAAAGGGCACATGACCAGATGCGCAGTATTGCCGTTCCGGGCGGGCCACAGCGGGATGCATATTGCAGATTGCGTCACAGCGCCTCCTTATCATCATCGTTGTAGAAACCGGCTAACCGGTCGTGGTGCGGCGGTGTCAGGCGTCTGATCTCCGCATTGCCGGTCTTACGTAAAATCTGCTGCCATAAACGTGATAACGCGATCTGATGTACGCTTTGGCAGGCCGCTGGTGGATGTTCGCCCGCCAGATGGCTGCGCAACTGGTGTAGCAACCAGCTGACGCCCTCCGGCCCGACGGTTTCGCAGCAGTCGCGCCAGCTCAGGGGCGCCGCGCTGCGCGTCAGACCCGGCAGATCGCGCAGGATCTCCGGTCTGCGGTAGAGGCTGTGGGCGTTCTCCTGATGGTCTGCGACAAACAGGCTGGATGACCAGATGACGGGGCCGTAGCTCGCCTCCAGCGAAAGATGACCTTCCGGCCAGCCCAGCAGCAGGCGGTGCATGATAAGGCTATGCATATCTGGATCGTCAGGATCGAGATAGCGCTGAAGCAGCAGGCAGGCTTCTCCCTCCGGCCAGAAGAGTCTCAGACAGTGAAAATCGCTAAAGCTGCCAACCACGTCTCACTCCACGGCGGCTGCATCAACGCCCAGAGCCAGCAACAACAAATCCAGAGTGGAGTAGAGCAACTGTCGGCTGGTGGTGGCGTGGACTACCGGCGGCGTCTTAGCCAGGCAGCGACGCAGCTGCTGAGCATCGCGAAGCCATGTGCGTCCCGCGCGCGTATGCGGATAAAACGTGTTTACCCAATAGCAGCAGCCCTGTTCCTGCGCCAGCGTTTGTAAGGAACTGATGTCATCCGGGTGGAGGGGATGCTCCTGAATGACGTGTACGCCGCGCGTCAGAAAGTGTCTGGCAAGCTGCGTACCGGTTCCTCCGGCGACGGTCGAACGCACGACAATACAGGCGATATCCGGCATCCCGGTTATCTGTTCCGGCGAGGTATACAGCGGAATGCCAAACGCATGAGCCAGCTCTCTTGAACGGGCGCTTCCCTGCGCCAGCAGGCCGACCAGTTCCAGCCCCTCCGGGGGCTGCATAAAGGCATTCAGGTACATTTCGCCAAATTTGGCGCCCACAATCAGTACGCGTTGTTTTGGGGAGGCGGACGGCATCATACCGTGTTCTCCGGTTGCATTGAGGTTGCGCAAAGCCAGCGCGTAATGTGTTGCGCACAAGCCTGAACGTGGGGGGCTTCCATCATGATTTGCCAGTGGCTGGCTTCAATCACAGCGTCGTCGGCGTTGTTTATCCAGCCCTGCCACTCGGTTTCTGCTGGCGTCCAGCGCGCGGGTCTCCCGGCGGCATACACCATGAGACAGGGGACCGGAACGCTTTCGCCCGGCGTATGCTCAGTCAGTAAACGCAGCAGATGCGCGATGTTGTCGAGCCACGTTTCTGCCGCTTGCAGCGTCAGGTTTTGCGACACCATACCGGCCGTTTTAGCGAGGCTGATAAAGTCGGCAAGCTGGCTGTCGGGCGTCTGCTGGTCGAAATGTTCGGGCAGTGCCAGAGGCGTTTGTCCTTCGGCTAACAGGCGCAGCAGGGCCGCCCGGTTTTCGCAACAGAAATCCTGTCGGCACACGGGATCGATTAACACCATCCGAACCTGCTCGCCTTTGGCGTACAGGCGCTGTGCGGCGCCCGCCGCAAGAAACGCGCCATACGACCAACCCGCCAGCACATAAGGGCCGTGAGGCTGCTGACGACGGATGCACCCGACATACTCATCGATCATCTGGTCGAGCGTGGCAAAGCGCTGCGGCGATTTTGCTTGCAGGCCGAAAACGCGCCTGTTCAACGCGCTGGCGAGCGGCAGCCAGGCGCTGATATCGCCGTCTGAAGCGTGGAAGACAAACAGGGTTTCCTCACCGTCGCCCTGGCAAAGGGGTATCGGGTTGTCCTCTCCTGACGTAGCCGCCTGTAGATGGGCGCAGAAGTCGCTCAGCGTCGAATGGCTGAACAGATCCTGAAGGTTAGCCCTGGCAATCCCTCTCCGGTTTAGCTGCGCGACCATCCTTGTCGCCATCAGGCTGTCGCCGCCCAGTTCGAAAAAGTCGTGATGCCTTGCCACGGGGCGAGACAGCAGCGATTGCCAGAGTTCAGCCACCTGTTTTTCCAGCGCCGGATTCCCCCCGGCAACTGGCGTAGGTTTGGCTGGCTCAGTCGGCGCATCAGACGGGGCATGCAGCGGCGTAAATAACGCTTCTCTTTGCCGGATCTGTAAAATGGGCAGACCGGTGCCAAAGCGCTGCTGTAAATAGTGGCTCACGGCTTTTTTATCCGGGCGATTTACGCCAGGCGAACGCGCCACCAGCAGATGCTGGCGCAGCGGCGACGATTCCTGCGCGGGCCACGCCAGCTCGTTTGCAAACCCGGCCTGAACGAGATCCTCCTGCCATGCGGAGCGGGTGAGCATCGGTTTCTCATCCCGGCGGCGGAAATCGCGGTATCCGCTTAATCCCTCAATAAAGCCCACGCTCGCCAGCTGGAATACGCTGTTTCGCTCCGTCGCTTCAACGATCAGCAAACGTCCGCCGGCTTTCAGCAACAGTTTTAATCTGCGCAACGTCTGGACGACATGGCTGGCGTCGTGGAGCACATTGACGGCAACGATCAGGTCGTAACCCGCCTCCGGGTGGGCGGTGAAATCCAGCGGCTGGTTGATGTCGAACAAGGCATAAGACACCTGCGATTCATCATGGAAACGGGCTCTGGCGTCATTGAGGAACTGCGCGGAGACGTCCGTGAAGTGGTACGACTGCCGCGTGTTCCGCGTGGCCTTCAGCACCGGCGCGGTAGTGGCTGCGGTTCCGGCGCCAACCTCCAGAATCCGTTCTGCGCTGCACAAGGCGGCAATCTGCGCGGTATAGCGATTCAGACAGGCGCTGGCGGGGTTGTCGCGATACAGCGCGTCGGTAACGCGATGCTGCTCGTTGAACAGCAATTCCAGCGGAGAACACTGCCCGGAGAAGAGGGCGTCGTGCCGGGCGATGCAGGTTTCCAGATACTGCGCCAGCGCCTGGCTCCATTGGCTTGGCGGGCACGCTTCCTGAGGCTCAGGAATCTCGCTGAGCGGAACGCGGCAGCGCCAGCTTTCACCTTCGCGGATTAACCACGCTCTTTCCGTCAGACACTGTAGCCACTGGCGCAGCAGACGCTGGTGAGACGCTTGCGCGGACAGCGCCTGTACTATTGCGCTAAAGCGATGGGCGATCTCCGGCGTGGTAAACAGGCCGTGACGATTTAGCGTGGCCGCGATCCCCTGTAGCGCACGCGCCTCCAGCCAGCGCCAGGTCGCCTCCAGCTCATCAAGCTGCGCCTGCTCAGGCAACGGCAGCGCCAGTTGGGTAAGTTCGTGCTCATCAGGCGTCGCCGCTGATGGCGACGGATCGTCGGCCATCACGATATCCAGCGTCAACGCGCCTTGTTCGGTCATTTCCGCTCTGGTCTGCCGGATGCCGGGGTATTCGAGCGTCGCCTGCTCAATATCCCGCAGGTCGTAGTCCGTCTGTGCGTTCAGCGGCCAGCGTCGGCGGGGAATGTGCCCGGCGATGCCGCTGGCGAGAGTCTTCAGGCTTTCAGGGGCGGCGATGACGGCTTGCAGGATGGCGCAATAGTCATTAAACATCGCCTCGGCAGCGCCGGGTTCCAGCACGTTGTCCATGCAGTACCAGCTAAACATCAACTCGCCGTCGCTCTCCATGACCTGATGATCCAGCCAGACCTGCGGCGTTTGCGTGAACACATAGCAGGGTTCGCCGAACAGATGGCTCATCGCCTGATCGATAGTCATGCCTTCCAGCGTCATCCCCAGCATACTGGTAAACACCACCGGCATTAGCGGTTGACGTTGTGACCCGCGCAGGCGGCCCAGCTCACGGATCACCTCAACACCGTTCATTTCACTGTGCGCCATGTTTTGCCAGAGGCGCTGTTGGGTCTGTTGCATCTGCTCTTGCAACGTCACCGGCGTTGAGAAGTTAAAATCAACCAGCGTGACGGAGGTAAAATCACCAATCAACTGGTTGATTTGCGGATGGATCGGCTGGCGATTGAAGAACGTCAGGTTCAGCGTAAATGCCGTGGTGCGGCTCCAGCGCTCAAGGGTGGCGGCAAACAGCGTGAGCAGTGCGGCAGACGGTGTGACGCCTTGCTGCTGCCAGCGCTGTTTCACGGCCTGCCATTCTGTCTTGCCGATCGTCGATTTGAAGGTGGTGAAGTGTGGCGTTTCCGGGGGTGTCTCAACCACCGGCAGCTCTGGCGCTAAGGGCAGTTGCGGCAGTTTTTCCTGCCAGTAATCCCAGGCATCGTGCCATGCCGATGTCTGTCGGCGCGCCTGTTCAGCCATCACATAATCACGGAAGGTAATAGCGAGCGGCGCCAGCGTTTCACCGCGCCAGACCTGCGCCAGATCGTCCATCATGACTTTAAAACTCTGCACATCGAACTGCAAAAGGTCGAGGTTCATGTGCAGGCGGTAATGGCAATCGTCGATTTCGCTGACCACCAGCTCAAAAAGAGGCCACTGGTCGGCAGGCAAAACGCGATAGCTCAGTTCATGCCGCCGTTTTTCCAGCGCTATACGCTGTTCTTCCGGGGAAAGCGCGCGCAGATCGTCACGCTGGATGTGATACTCCGGCGTTGTCGCCAGGACTCGCTGCTGCCCGTCGGCATCAACCACCATGCGCAACATATCGTGGCGTGCGATAAGCTGGTTCCATGCTTTCTCCAGTATGGCGAGATCGAACTCATCGTGGCGTTTATCCCACTCAAACAGGACGTGACAGGCGACGCCGCCATAGCCAATGAGGTGGGTTCGCCCCAGCCAGTAGGCGTGCTGAATGGGCGTCAAAGGGAAGGGCGCATAACGCTCGTCGGCGTCGTGCCGCAACACTTCCGGCTGCGAAGCGGCAGGCGTCGTCTCTGGCTTAGAACAGATAAGCTGCGTGAGTCCATGAGGAGACAGATCCTGCCACGCCCGTTCCGCATTGATGCGTACACCCAGGTAGTGCTGAATATCGCTACTGAGTTCAAGGAAGAGCAGCGAGTCCATGCCGAGTTGCAACAGATCCTGGTTTGGACGCAGTGACGCCGGATCGCTCAGCCTTAGCTGAACCGCAATCCGCTTTTTCAGCCATGCCATCACCGCCGTTTCATCGCTCAGGCTGCCGTTAAAGGCGTTGTCATCAGCAGGAGGAATGACCGGCGTTGCGGCTTTTTCTGTGGCGCTGATGTTAAACAGAGCCTGTTGTAACGGGGGCATTTTGTCGGTAAAAACGCGCATCGCCAGTCGCCACGGGGCGCCGCGCATCACCGCCTGTTCCAGGTGCCAGCAGCCTTCGGCATCGCTTAACGCGCCCATACCTCGGCTGGCGAGCGTCACCAGCATTTCCGGCGTGGCCGCCCGACCGCTTTCTCCCCATGCGCCCCAGGCGACAGAGAGCGTTTTCGGCGCATCAAGGGTGGAAAACTGCTGGGCCAGCCCGTCCAGGTAGCCGCAGGCCAGCGCATGGGCGCTCTGACCCGGCGCGCCGAGGGTGGCGGCAGCGGAAGAGTAGAGAATAAGATAGCGTCCGTCGTGGTTGCGCAGGGTTTGCAACAGCTGGTTTGCCGCCTGCGCTTTTACCGCGAAAACGGCAGCCAGCTGGTGGTCGTCAAGTTCCTGCAACGGCGCGTCAGCCAATACGCCAGCGGCATGAATCGCTCCGGCAATGCCGCCGTTGGCCGCCAGATCGTCAAGAACCGTGGCCAGTTGCCCGGCATCGCCCAC
>OJYJ01000103.1_pt1 | contig 10439 bp, 7 predicted proteins | sample 1600941 | NCBI WGS metagenome assembly OJYJ01 (sample SAMN04436912, study PRJEB24849) | human gut metagenome | biome: human gut; feature: NICU; material: stool | host: Homo sapiens | place: USA: Saint Louis, MO | collected 2012-05-10
GCGGGCCCCGATGGGCCCGCCGCTGTTATTTGTAGGCGTCCTGGGGGACGCCGACCGCACGACCCGACGGATCGTTCATGGTTTTGAAGGCTTCGTCCCACTCGATGGCTTTCGCCGAAGAACAGGCCACGGACGGGCCGCCCGGTACGCACTCTGCGGCGCTCGGCAGCGGGAACAGCTCTTCAAAAATCTCCCGGTATAGGTAGCCTTCTTTGGAGGTCGGCGTGTTGTACGGGAAGCGGAAGGCCGCGGTTTCCAGCTGCTGATCGGAAATCTGTTTCGCCGCCACCTCTTTCAGGGTGTCAATCCAGCTGTAGCCCACGCCGTCGGAGAACTGCTCTTTCTGGCGCCACGCCACGCTTGCCGGCAGGTAGGATTCAAAGCACTCGCGCAGGATGTGCTTCTCCATTTTGCCGTTGCCGCACATCTTATCCTGCGGGTTGATGCGCATGGCGACGTCGAGGAACTTCTTATCGAGGAACGGCACGCGGGCCTCAACGCCCCAGGCGGACATCGCTTTGTTAGCGCGGGCGCAGTCGAACATATGCAGCGCCTGCAGCTTGCGCACGGTCTCTTCGTGCAGCTCTTTGGCATCCGGCGCCTTGTGGAAGTAGAGGTAGCCGCCGAACACTTCGTCGGAACCTTCGCCGGAGAGCACCATCTTGATGCCCATGGCTTTGATCTTGCGCGACATCAGGTACATCGGCGTCGAGGCGCGGATGGTAGTGACATCGTAGGTTTCGATGTGGTAAATCACGTCGCGGATGGCGTCGAGGCCTTCCTGCACCGTAAAGTGAATTTCGTGGTGCACGGTGCCGAGGTGGTTGGCCACTTCCTGCGCCGCCTTCAGGTCCGGCGAGCCTTCAAGGCCCACCGCGAAGGAGTGCAGCTGCGGCCACCAGGCTTCGGAGCGCTCCTGATCTTCAACGCGGCGGGCGGCGTATTTCTTGGTGATCGCCGAGATAACCGATGAATCCAGGCCGCCGGAGAGCAGCACGCCGTACGGCACGTCGGACATCAGATGGCTCTTCACCGACTCCTCCAGCGCTTCGCGCAGGGCGTTCTTATCGGTCACGTTGTCTTTTACCGCGTCGTAGCTGAACCAGTCGCGCTGATAGTACGAGCGGATCTCGCCGTCCTGGCTCCACAGGTAGCTGCCCGCCGGGAACTCTTTAATGGTCCGGCACACCGGCACCAGCGCCTTCATTTCCGAGGCGACATACAGGTTGCCGTGTTCGTCGTGGCCCATATACAGCGGGATGATACCGATATGGTCGCGGCCAATCAGGTAGGCGTCCTTCTCGCTGTCGTACAGCGCGAAGGCGAACATGCCCTGCAGTTCGTCAAGAAACTCCGGGCCCTTCTCCTGATAGAGGGCAAGGATCACCTCGCAGTCGGAGCCGGTCTGGAAGTGGTAGCGGTCGCCGTATTCGGCGCGCAGCGCCTGGTGGTTGTAGATCTCACCGTTAACGGCCAGCGCGTGGGTTTTCTTTTCGTTATACAGCGGCTGGGCACCGGCGTTGACGTCAACAATCGACAGGCGCTCGTGGGCGAGGATGGCTTTGTCGCTGGCGTAGATGCCGGACCAGTCCGGGCCGCGGTGGCGCATCAGGCGGGAAAGCTCCAGCGCTTTTTTACGCAGCTCAGTCGCGTCAGTCTTAATATCCAGGACACCAAAAATAGAACACATAGAAACTTCTCCGTTAAATCCGTTGCGTGTTGTTGTGCTGTTGCATGCTTATGAAAATGCCGTAAAGTGCCGCCGCAGGCAAGGGAAAAGGCGGCAGAAAAAGAAAAAGTGCAATGAGGGTTAGCGAATGATGAAAAAAACGTACGTCTGAGCTTCATCTGTTGATGATTTTCTAAAATAAGACGGTTTTTTTTAGACGATATCTTATTTTTGCCGGCAGGATATGAAAATCCGCGCTGGTGCGCGGTTGGGTTCAGAAAATATCGATCTCGGCGACCGACGGGTAGATCCACGACGGTCGGAACGGCATGTCATCGACATCGTCGACGGTTGAGACCCCGGAGAGCACGAGGATGGTCTCCAGCCCGGCCTGAAAGCCGGCAAGAATATCGGTGCGCAGGTTATCGCCGACGATCACCGTCTCTTCCGAGTGGGCCTGCAGTTTGTTCAGCGCGGCGCGAATGATCCACGGGCTCGGCTTGCCCACCACGAAGGGTCGGCGGCCTGAGATTTTCTCGATGCCGGCGCACAGGGCGCCGCAGGCGGGGTAGAAGCCGCGGGCGTGGGTATCGGGGTTGGTGGCGATAAAGCGCGCGCCGTTGGCGACGAAGAAGGCCGCTTTGTGCATCATCTCCCAGTTAAAGGAGCGGGTCTCGCCGACGATCACGAAATCCGGATTCACGTCGGTGATGGTGAAACCGGCTTTATAGAGTTCGTGGATCAGCGCGCCTTCGCCGACCACGTAGGCTTTCTTCCCCTCCTGGCGGCGCAGGAAATCGGCGGTGGCCATCGCCGAGGTGTAAAACACGCTGTCGGGCACGTCGATGCCGGCGGTGGCAAAGCGGTTCGCCAGGTCCTGCCCGGTCTGGGAAGGGTAGTTGGTCAGACATACCAGCGGCATGCCTTTTTCCAGTACGCGGGCAACGAATTCCGGTGCGCCGGGTACGGCCACGTTATCGTGCATCAGCACGCCGTCAATATCGCAGATGATGTTCTTTAGGGTCATTTAGGGTCCGGATTTTTTTCTCAAAGGGCACAGTATACACGCCCGCGGCGCTTAACTTTCCAGCAAATGCTGCAGCAGCAGGCCGTTGAGCATTGAGCGCTTCACCAGCGCGAAGGCGCCAATGGCCGAGCGGTGATCCAGTTCGGAGCGCACCACCGGCAGATTCTGGCGGAACGCCTTCAGCACCTGGGTATTGATGCAGCTTTCAATGGCCGGGAACAGCACTTTTTCGGCTTCCGTTATTTCACCGGCGATCACCACTTTCTGCGGATTAAACAGGTTGATGGCGATGGCGATAGTTTTACCCAGATAGCGGCCCACCTGCTCAATCACTTCTCCCGCCAGCGGATCGCCCTTGTTGGCGGCCCGGCAGATAGTTTTGATGGTGCAGTCGTCGAGGGTCACTCTACTCTGGTATCCCTGCTCCAGCAGGTGGCGCACCCGCTGCTCAATCGCCGCATTGGCGGCAACGGTTTCCAGGCAGCCAAAGTTACCGCAGTGGCAGCGCTCGCCGAGCGGATCGACCTGGATGTGGCCAATCTCGCCGACGTTGCCATTGCGGCCGATAAAGATGCGTCCGCCGGAGATTATTCCCGCCCCGGTGCCGCGATGCACGCGCACCAGAATGGAGTCTTCGCTGTCCTGGCTTGCGCCAAAATAGTGCTCGGCCAGCGCCAGGCTGCGGATATCGTGGCCGACGAAGCAGGTGACTTTAAAGCGCTTTTCGAGAGCAAAAACCAGGCCCCAGTTCTCGACCTGAATGTGCGGCATGTAGCGGATCACGCCGCTTTCCGGATCGACCAGCCCCGGGAGGATCACCGAAATCGCAATCAGCTCGCGAATCTTACGCTGGGTGTGCTCAATAAAGGTGGCGATGGTGTTGAGCAGGGCGTGCTCCAGGGTCTCCTGGGTGCGCTCGGGCAGCGGATAGTGTTCTTCCGCCAGCACCTTGCTGCTCAGATCGTAGAGCGTCAGGGTGGTGTCGTGCCGCCCCAACCGCACGCCGATGGCGTGAAAGTTGCGGGTTTCGGTCACGATAGAGATAGCGCGGCGGCCCCCGGTGGAGGCCTGCTGATCGACTTCTTTAATCAGCCCGCGCTCAATGAGCTGACGCGTGATTTTGGTCACGCTGGCGGGTGCCAGCTGGCTCTGCTCGGCAATCTGTATGCGCGAGATAGGGCCGTGCTGGTCAATCAGGCGGTAAACGGCCGCGCTGTTAAGCTGTTTAACGAGGTCAACATTACCAATCTGAGCTTGTCCGCCTGATGTCATACTGTCAGTTACTCAAGTTAACGCCCTCGTTACCATTAACGATGGTCCTGGTGATTTTATAATCGCGCGTGAAGGCGGTCAGGTTCGCCACCATGCCCGGGGCAATGCGACCCAGCGTCTTATCGACGCCGATAGCGCGGGCCGGGTAGAGCGTCGCCATACGCAGGGCTTCATCCAGCGCCACGCCGCAGTGCTCAACCAGGTTGCGCACGCCCTCAATCATGGTGAGCGACGAACCGCTGAGGGTACCGTTTTCATCCACGCACAGCCCATTCCGGTAGTATATTGTTTTACCAGCAAAAATGAACTCCTCAATGTCGGCTCCCGCGGCGGCAGTGGCATCGGTGACCAGGCAGAGCTTATCGCCCTTCAGGCGCTTGGCATTGCGCACGTTGGCGAAATCGACGTGCAGGCCGTCAACAATGATGCCGCAGTGGAGGTCAGGCTCGTCAAAAATGGCGCCCGCCAGGCCCGGCTCGCGCCCGGAGATATAGGGCATCGCATTATAGAGATGAGTGGCGAAACGAATACCGGCGCGGAAACCGGCTTTGGCTTCAGCAAGCGTTGCATTCGAGTGCCCTGCGGAGACTACGATGCCGGCGGCGGTCAGCTTCTCAATCACTTCAGCCGGCACCATTTCCGGCGCCAGGGTCACTTTGGTGATGACGTCAGCATTCTCGCACAGTACATCCACCAGCGCCGGATCCGGTTTACGCACGAAGTCCGGATTGTGGGTGCCTTTCTTGACCAGGTTAAGCCACGGACCTTCCAGATGCAGGCCCAGCGCCTGATTAGGGTGCTTCGCCAGATACTCGCGCATCACGCGAATGCCTTGCTTCATTAATTCGTCGCTGGTGGTGATAAGCGTCGGCAGATAGCTGGTGCAGCCCGCTTTTTCGTTGGTCTTCTGCATGATTTCCAGCGTTTCAACGGTCACCGCGTCGGGGCTGTCGTTGAACTGCACGCCGCCGCAACCGTTGAGCTGGACGTCGATAAAACCGGGAGCAAGAATGGCGCCGTTAAGCGAGCGCTGTTCAATCCCGGGCGGCAGGTCGCTCTGCGGGCAGATCCGTGCGATCAGGCCATCAGCAACAACGACCGCGTGGTCATCCAGAATGTCACGACCGGTGTAGATCCGGCCCTCGGTTAGTGCATACATGTATCGACTCCCGGTGATAAAAATGCAACCGCCCCTGAAGCAGAGGCGGCGGTGTTAATTACAGACCTTTGATGTTTTCAGCTTCTAATTCGTTGAAGTACTTCAGGGTCTTCACTTTCAGCTCCATGGTGGACGGCTCGTCGCAGACCATGACGGCCTTCGGATGCAGCTGCAGGCAGCTGATGGTCCACATGTGGTTAACGTTGCCTTCTACGGCCGCCTGCAGCGCCTGGGCTTTCTGATGGCCCAGTACCAGGATCATCACCTCTTCGGCATCCAGCAGCGTGCCAACGCCTACGGTCAGCGCATATTTTGGAACCTGATCGACGTCGCCGTCAAAGAAACGGGAATTGGCCACGCGGGTATCGTGGGTCAGGGTCTTGATGCGGGTGCGCGAGGCCAGCGAGGAAGCCGGTTCGTTAAACGCAATATGGCCGTCGTTACCTACACCGCCCATAAACAGGTGGATTTTACCGTAAGCGCGGATTTTTTCTTCATAACGACGGCATTCTGCGTCAATGTCTGGCGCATTGCCATTCAGCAGGTTAATGTTCTCCGCCGGAATATCCACGTGGTCGAAAAAGTTGCGGTGCATAAAGCTGTGGTAGCTTTCCGGATGGTCCGCTGGCAGGCCAACGTACTCATCCATATTGAAGGTCACGACGTGCTGAAAGCTGACCTGGCCCGCTTTGTGCATTTCTACCAGCGCCTTATAGGCGGTGAGCGGCGTACCGCCGGTCGGCAGTCCCAGCACGAAAGGGCGATCGGCGGTCGGTTTAAACGCATTAATACGGTTGACGATATGACGTGCAGCCCATTTGCCGACCTGTTCAGCGGTTGCCAGGGGGATCAGTCTCATTGTTCACCTCAATAGTTAGTATAAGCGTTGGCGGATTGGCGCCTGAACTCAGTTAAGCGTAACCTGGTTTGAGCTGCGTAAGGGGCAATCCGTATCGATTTTTCGTATAATAAAATAAGTTTTCGCAGTTAGCCAGCGAGGTAGGCCAGGCAATACGATTTTTGGTGATAAAAATCACAAAAAGGATGCATTTAATTTGCGAGGCGAATTAATTTCTCGGACACTTTGCAGGCTGGTGAGAAATCGCCGGGACTACAAGGTTAGCACACTATAAAAATAGGGCTTTGACTGAGTCAGATCGGGGTCTCATAGGGGGAATAAAGTGAGTGTTCTAGGATATTTACAAAAAGTTGGCCGCGCGCTTATGGTGCCGGTGGCCACGCTACCGGCCGCAGCCATCCTGATGGGTGTCGGCTACTGGATCGATCCTAACGGCTGGGGAAACACCAGTGCCCTGGCCGCCTTTTTCATTAAATCGGGCTCGGCGATCATCGATAATATGTCGGTACTGTTCGCCATCGGCGTAGCCTACGGTATGTCCAAAGATAAAGACGGTGCGGCGGCGCTGACCGGCTTTGTCGGTTTCCTCGTATTGACGACCCTCTGCTCGCCGGCTGCGGTGGCGATGATCCAGAAGATCCCTGCGGACCAGGTTCCTGCGGCGTTCGGTAAGATCAACAACCAGTTCGTCGGTATTCTGGTGGGGATCATCTCGGCGGAGCTCTACAATCGCTTTAGCAGCGTTGAACTTCCGAAGGCGCTCTCCTTCTTTAGCGGACGCCGGCTGGTGCCTATCCTGACGTCGTTCCTGATGATCGTCGTGGCGTTTGTGCTGATGTATATCTGGCCGGTGATTTTCGACGGGCTGGTCAGCTTCGGCGAGCATATCCAGAAGATGGGTTCCATCGGCGCCGGCGTGTATGCGTTCTTTAACCGCCTGCTGATCCCGGTGGGTCTGCACCACGCGCTGAACTCTGTGTTCTGGTTTGACGTCGCCGGCATTAACGATATTCCGAACTTCCTCGGCGGCGCTCAGTCTATCGAAGCCGGTAAAGCGGTTGTCGGTATTACCGGTCGCTATCAGGCGGGCTTCTTCCCGATTATGATGTTCGGCCTGCCGGGTGCGGCGCTGGCGATTTACCACTGCGCGCGTCCGGAGAACAAAGCGAAAGTGCTGGGTATTATGATGGCGGGCGCCTTCGCGGCCTTCTTTACCGGTATTACCGAGCCGCTGGAGTTCTCCTTCATGTTCGTCGCGCCGGTGCTCTACTTCATCCCCGCCGTGCTGACCGGGATCTCCGTCTTTATCGCCGCCAGCATGCACTGGATCGCCGGCTTCGGCTTCAGCGCAGGCCTGGTGGACATGGTGCTCTCCTCGCGTAACCCGCTGGCCACCCACTGGTACATGCTGATCCCGCAGGGCCTGGTGTTCTTCGTGATCTACTATGTCGTGTTCCGCTTCGCGATCACCAAATTCAATATGATGACCCCGGGCCGTGAACTGGCGGTGACCGGCAGCGAACTGGATGGAGAAGACGTTAACGTCAGCAGCAATGGCGAGCAGGATGTTTCCGGCCTGGCCCGTCAGTATATCGCGGCAGTGGGCGGTTCCGATAACCTGACCGGTATCGACGCCTGCATCACCCGCCTGCGTCTGAACGTGAAGGACTCCTCGCTGGTTAACGAGGCGCTGGCTAAGCGTCTGGGCGCTTCCGGCGTTATCCGCCTGAACAAAACCAGCGTGCAGATCATCGTCGGCTTCGTGGCGGAGAAAATTGCCAATGCCATGAAGACCACCGGTCCGGTTGCCGCTTCTGCAGCAGCACCGGCGGCACCGGCTCCGGCCCAGTCGGCGGCAAAACCGCAGGCGGTGCCGAACAACAGCGTCGTGGTTGAGGCTCTGGTTTCGCCGATTACTGGTGATATCGTTGCGCTCGATCAGGTGCCTGACGAAGCCTTCGCCAGCAAAGCGGTCGGCGACGGCGTGGCGGTGAAACCAACGGCGAAAACCGTCGTTTCCCCGGCTGCGGGCACCATCGTGAAAATCTTCAACACCAACCACGCGTTCTGCCTGGAAACGGCTAAAGGCGCGGAGATCGTTGTCCATATGGGTATCGACACCGTGGCGCTGGACGGCAAGGGCTTTACTCGCCTGGTGGAAGAGGGCGCCGAAGTGACGGCGGGCCAGCCTGTGCTCGAACTGGATCTGGACTTTCTCAACGCCAACGCCCGTTCAATGATAAGCCCGGTGGTGTGCAGCAACATCGACGACTTCGGCGGCCTGATTGTTAAGGCCCAGGGTCAGGTGGTTGCCGGCGAAACGCCGCTGTATGAGATTAAAGGCAAGTAAGCGTTTCTGAGTAGCGTATGCCTTAAGCGGCGGGGGAGCGATCCTCCGCCGCTTTTTTATGCAGCAAATAAGCGGCAGCGCGTTTTACTTTATATAAAGGTTGTCTCTTCGCCCGGCTTATAAGATCATACGCCGTTATATGTTATGACCGCTTTGAGGAATTCACGATGAGTGAGGCTGAAGCCCGCCCGACTAACTTTATTCGTCAGATCATTGTTTAAGATCTGGCCACCGGTAAAAACACGACGGTCCATACCCGTTTTCCGCCCGAGCCGAACGGTTATCTGCATATTGGCCATGCGAAATCGATCTGCCTGAACTTCGGCATCGCCCAGGATTATCGGGGCGAGTGCAATCTGCGCTTCGATGATACCAACCCGGTGAAAGAGGATATCGAGTACGTTGATTCCATCAAGCATGACGTCGAGTGGCTCGGCTTCCACTGGGCGGGCAACGTTCGCTACTCCTCCGACTACTTCGATCAGCTGCACGCCTACGCGGTGGAGCTTATCAACAAAGGCCTGGCCTACGTTGACGAACTCTCTCCGGAGCAGATCCGCGAATATCGCGGTACGCTGAAAGAGCCGGGTAAAAACAGCCCCTACCGCGATCGCAGCGTTGAAGAGAACCTGGCGCTATTTGAGAAAATGCGCAGCGGCGGCTTCGAAGAGGGCAAAGCGTGCCTGCGCGCGAAGATCGATATGGCGTCGCCGTTTATCGTCATGCGCGATCCGGTGCTGTACCGCATTAAGTTTGCCGATCACCACCAGACCGGCAGCAAGTGGTGCATCTATCCGATGTACGACTTCACCCACTGCATCAGCGATGCGCTGGAAGGGATCACCCACTCCCTGTGCACCCTGGAGTTCCAGGACAACCGCCGCCTGTACGACTGGGTGCTGGACAATATCACCATCCCGCAGCATCCGCGGCAGTACGAATTCTCGCGCCTGAACCTGGAATATACCGTGATGTCCAAGCGCAAGCTCAACCTGCTGGTCACCGACAAGCACGTTGAGGGCTGGGACGATCCGCGTATGCCGACCATTTCCGGCCTGCGCCGCCGCGGCTACACTGCCGCATCGATTCGCGAGTTCTGCAAGCGTATCGGCGTCACCAAGCAGGACAACACCATCGAGATGGCGTCGCTGGAGTCCTGCATTCGTGAAGATCTCAACGAGAATGCCCCGCGCGCGATGGCGGTTATCGATCCGGTTAAGCTGATTATTGAAAACTACCCGCAGGGCGAAAGCGAAGTGGTCAGCATGCCGAACCATCCGAACAAGCCGGAGATGGGCAGCCGCGACGTCCCGTTCAGCGGCGAGATCTGGATCGATCGCGCGGACTTCCGCGAAGAGGCCAACAAGCAGTACAAGCGGCTGGTGCTCGGCAAAGAGGTGCGCCTGCGCAATGCCTATGTGATCAAAGCCGAGCGCGTTGAGAAAGACGCCGAAGGCAACATCACCACCATCTTCTGCTCCTACGATGCCGATACCCTGAGCAAGGATCCGGCGGACGGTCGCAAGGTGAAGGGCGTTATCCACTGGGTGAGCGCGGTGCACGCGCTGCCGGTTGAGATCCGCCTCTACGACCGCCTGTTCAGCGTGCCGAACCCGGGCGCGGAAGAGGATTTCCTGTCGGTTATTAACCCGGAATCGCTGGTGATCCGCCAGGGCTACGCAGAGCCTTCACTGAAAGCAGCGGAAGCGGGCAAAGCGTATCAGTTCGAGCGCGAAGGCTACTTCTGCCTCGACAGCCGCCTGGCAACCGCCGACAGGCTGGTGTTTAACCGCACCGTCGGCCTGCGCGATACCTGGGCGAAAATCGGCGGCTAAGTTCGCTGTACGGCTAACGAAAAACGGCCTTCCGCAGGGAAGGCCGTTTTTTTATACGTGCTGACCGCCGTTGACGTGGATCTCGGCGCCGTTAACGTAGGCCGCGCCCTGGGTGCAGAGGAAATAGATGAGCGTGGCTACTTCTTCCGGCTTGCCGAGCCGCTGCAGGGGGACGCTCTGCTCAACGATATGCGCGGTGCCCGGCGAGAGGATGGCGGTATCGCTTTCGCCCGGCGCGATAGCGTTGACCCGCACGCCCTGGCGGCCA